>Ga0247831_1000848_pt1 | contig 63972 bp, 59 predicted proteins | sample LaCruzMarch2015__9_FD_192406 | JGI IMG/M metagenome (GOLD analysis project Ga0247831, IMG submission 192406) | Freshwater microbial communities from meromictic Lake La Cruz, Castile-La Mancha, Spain - LaCruzMarch2015_1m | ecosystem: Environmental > Aquatic > Freshwater > Lake | place: Spain...
ACGGAAATACCCCCGATAGCGCCTACTTTAACCCGCCCCAACCAATCCCGGTTGCGGCATGACACAGGCAGTCACCCACTTATAAAATCGACTAACCTGTCCAATCAAACCAAGCCACTTCAGAGCACAGATATTTTCGGTACTTGGATTTTGAAACATAGCGCTAGATGTTTCTAGGTCTGCAAAGGCAACCAAGTGCTGCCTCTTTTTACGTCTCGTGCGTTTTGCCAAACATGAACGGAAGTGAAATGACCACATCACAGGTCGTTCAGATCGCCCCCGTTAAAACGGTGACATCGCCCCAAGCGCTTGGCCTTGGTGCCTTTGATTGGAGACTGAAGATGAAAAAAGCTCTGTTACTTGCCCTAACTGGTCTTGCCACTCTGGCCAGCGCCCCTGCTGCTGAAGCTCAACCTTTTTACCGCGGCGGCCCTTCCATCACCCTATACACCGGGACCGACTTCCGCGGACAGGCCGTAACCATTACCAGCGACGTGCCAGACCTGCGCCAGCTGAATTTCGACGAAGCCGCTGGCAGTCTGGTGGCACGCGGGGATTGGCAGGTCTGTCTGGATCATAATTATGGCAGTCGCTGCCGGACCTACAGCGACTCCATACCCAATTTGGAATCTTTTATGGGCAGAATCTCCTCCATTCGTTATGTTGGTCGCGGGAGCTCCCTTGATCCCCGTCCTGGCGGTGGTTTTGGTCCGCCAGGTGGCGGCTTTGGCACCCCACCGCGCTACAATGGCCAAACAACATCGGGTCGCGCCACGGTTTTCTTCCCGGGGACTATCACTCAAGGCCAATTTGGCGGGCGCAATGATGCAAACCAGTTCTGCCGTAACCAAGGTCTGCGGGAGGCGGTCTATTCAGGCCAAGATCGCAATGGCAATCTGGAAGACGTTCTCTGCCGCCGCTAATCCCGGTCAGTTCACAACAAAAAAGGCCGCGGTGTTGCCACCGCGGCCCTTCTTTTTAGTTTGTGTGTCAGGCTCTTAGAAGTCGAGCGAAACGCGACCATACACATAACGGCCCGAGAAGCCGAATGGCGAATAACGCGAGAACGCCGATGCGCCCGAGTTATGCAAGGTGGTGAAGGTCGATGGCGTCAACACCGTGGTGCCCGGTGTCATACGTGGGTAGACGTCGGTTGCGTTTTCAACGCCCAAAGTCAGGCTGACCTTGTCGGTCAGCTTATAGCGGCCTTCGATGTCAAACAGGACCTCTGGGGTCAGCACGATACCCCGGGCGGCATCGGTACCGGGCTCAGTCACTTCACCATAATAGGTGGCCTTGAAAGTCGTACCAAACTTGCCGAGCGTCCAATTGGTGTTGAACGAAGCTTTTTCCTTCGGCTGGCCTTCGGTCAGCGTCAAGGTGTTGATGCGGTTAAACAATTGGGTCGGGGTCAAGCCAATTGCGGTCAGAGCTGGGATAACAGGGGTCCTGTCCAACTTGGTTTCGTTGACACTCAAGCTACCGATGAAGTCAATGCGACCAAAGTCAGTGCGTAAGCGATAGCTGGCCACTAGGTCCGCGCCCTTGGTGGTGCTGTCCATACCGTTCAGGAAGAAGCGAACGGCGTTGATGCCGACGATGCCATTGGCCGCAAGCAAGGCCGCCACAGCTGGCTGGTTCAAGTTTTCCGACAACACGATCCGGTCTGTCAACTCGATCTGATAGGCGTCCAAGGTGACGTTAAAATCACCAAAGCGCAGCACGCCGCCGAACGAATAGTTCACCGATTCTTCTGGCTTCAAGGCTGTACCGCCCAAAGCGAGACCAATCCGGTCGGTCGAAGGCACAGTGAGGATTTCCAGAGGCACGCCGGCAACCACCTTGGTGGAAGAGGCGGTGAAGAATTGCTGCTGCAAGCTTGGTGCACGGAAGCCGTTAGAGACCGAACCGCGCAGGACGAAAGCTTCGGTAAAGTCATAACGACCCGAGATCTTGCCGCGGTCACAATTTCAGGTTCACGCGGAACTGACTTGCATCATTTGGCTTGGGGTGCCACGACTAAGACAGCGCCGAGATCACGAAGAATCTCGCACTTTGGGAGACGTCCATGCATCCAGTTCATCATGCGGCTCAAACACCGGACAAGCCCGCCGTCATCATGGCAGGCTCTGGCCAGAGCTTAAGTTATGCCACGCTCAATTCTCGCTCAAACCAAGTCGCGCATTTATTACGCAGCCATGGGCTTAATGCTGGAGACGCGGTTGCGGTCCTACTCGACAATTGCCCAGACTATTTTGAGATTGCTTGGGGTGCCCAACGTGCAGGCCTTTATTTCACGTGTCTGTCTACAAAACTTCAACTCGATGAAATCGCATATATCCTGACAGATTCTTACGCCAAGGTCCTGTTTGTTGGAGCTAATCTATTGGCATTGGCCGAAGAGGCGCTGGCCCATGCTGGCGTGAGTATTCCCGTACTTGTAGTGGGCGGCGGTGCCCAAGACCATAAAGCCTACTCGGAAGCGCGCGACGCTGAGTCAAACGAGCCGATTGCCGATGAAAGTGCCGGGGCCGACATGCTCTATTCGTCTGGCACCACGGGCCGTCCAAAGGGCATCAATATCCCTCTGACCGGCGCACCGATCGACACAGCCAATGCGCTGCAGATGATGGCGCAAGCGATTTATGGAATATCAGCCGACAGCCAGTATTTGTCTCCCGCGCCCCTCTATCACGCCGCCCCGCTACGCTGGTGCATGTCCGTTCATAAAATTGGCGGCACGGTCGTGGTGATGGAAAAGTTTGAGCCCGAGACCTATTTGGCTGCGGTTGAACGCCATCGCATCACAGACAGCCAATTGGTGCCAACGATGTTTGTCCGGATGCTGAAGCTCGATGAAGGCATTCGCAATGCCTATGATCTTTCGTCGCTCAAAATGGCAGTACACGCTGCAGCGCCCTGCCCGGTTGCTATCAAAGAACAGATGATGGCGTGGTGGGGTCCGATCATCCATGAATATTATGCGGGCACCGAGGGTAACGGCTTCTGCACCATCGGCCCCCAGGATTGGCTGCGGAAAAAAGGCAGTGTGGGGAAAGCCCTGTTAGGCGAGCTCCGAATTGTTGGCGAAGGTGGCGAGGTTGTTGCGGCCGGCGAGTCTGGCACAGTTTACTTCGCTAACGGGCCGCAATTTGAGTATCACAATAGCCCAGAAAAAACCGCCGATAGCCGCAATGCTTTGGGCTGGTCGACTTTAGGCGATGTTGGCTATGTCGATGACGAAGGCTTCTTATTTCTAACAGACCGCAAGGCCTTCATGATCATTTCCGGCGGGGTGAATATCTATCCGCAAGAAAGCGAAAATGTGCTGGTCACTCATCCAAAAGTGGCTGATGTAGCTGTGTTTGGTGTGCCGAATGAAGAATTTGGTGAGGAGGTAAAAGCTGTGGTTCAGCCGATGGATATAGCCGATGCAGGTCCTGAATTAGAGGCCGAACTCCTCGCATTCTGCCGCGCCAGCATTAGCCATGTGAAAGCACCCCGTTCGATTGACTTTATGGCAGAATTGCCGCGATATCCCACCGGTAAACTCTATAAGCGGCTGCTACGCGACCGCTATTGGGCCGGTCGGGAGAGCAAGCTTGTCTGAAGGTAAAAACCAAGCACAAAGAGAACTCTGGAACACATTCGCGGGGGAGCGTTGGACGAGGCGGCAAGTCGATATTGACGCCATGCTGCTGCCTTTCACACAGGCCTTGATGGAAGCATCAGGGCTATTGGATAGTGCGCCGCAAATTGTTCTGGATGTGGGCTGTGGCTCTGGCGAAACATCCTTGCTGATGACAGACCTTGGTCACACAGTGACAGGGGTGGATATCTCGACCTCTTTGTTGGCCTTGGCCCGCAAGCGCGCGGGCGATCGAACAAACGTCTCTTTCTTGGAAGCAGATGCTTCAGATGCAGCCTTTGATCGCCAGTTTGACCTGTTGATCTCCCGTTTTGGTGTAATGTTCTTTGACGACCCTCAGGCTGCCTTCACGCATATGGTTCAACATGTGAAGCCCGGCGGGCGGGTCGTGTTTGTCTGTTGGCGGCCGCCAAGCGAAAATGAATGGGTGACCATGCCCATGGGGGTTGTGGTCAGTGTAACTGAACCACCCGCCCCACCACCACCAGATGCACCAAGTCCGTTTGCATTTGCCAATCCAGAGCGGGTCACCGCTATTTTGGAAGGGGCCGGCTTAAAGGATGTGAGGTTTACTCCGGTCGATGCGGCCATGCCGATGGGATCGGACAAAGGTGCCGTTCAAGCCGCAGATTTTATTATGGAAGTTGGCCCTGCCGCCCTTCCCATCGCGCAATTGTCGCCCGGGGGTATCGCGATGGTCCGCGAGAAAATGGAACTGGAAATTCAACCGCGTCTTGACGATGGCCACTTGACCCTCGGTGGCGCGATTTGGGTGGTAGAAGCGCGAAAGCCTTAAGGGGGCGCGATTTAAGGCTTATCCCGATACTTATTGGTGATGGGATAGCGCCGGTCACGGCCAAAGTTGCGTGTACCTATCTTAACGCCTGGCGGCGCTTGGCGACGCTTATACTCGGCAACATAGAGCAAGTTTTGGATCCGGTGAACCACCGCTGGATCGTGACCGCGAGCGATCACATCCTCAATCTCAGCTTCTTCCTCAACAAAGCCATGCAGCATGTCGTCAAGGGCTGGATAGGGCGGCAGACTATCCTGATCGGTTTGATTTTCGCGCAACTCTGCCGAGGGTGCTTTGTCGATGATGCGCTGGGGAATGACTGCGCCGGCAGCGCCAAGGCCAATGTGGCAAACATGGGCGTTACGCCAACGCGACAGGCCATAAACCTCCATCTTATAAAGGTCTTTCAAGGCATTATAGCCGCCACACATATCGCCATAGAGCGTCGCATAGCCGACTGCCATTTCGCTTTTGTTCCCAGTCGTCAAAACCATGTGGCCAAACTTGTTGGATAGCGCCATGAGCAAAACGGCCCGGCTACGGCTTTGGATGTTTTCTTCGGCGATCCCAGTTTGGGTGCCCTCAAACTGACCGCTTAGCATGTGCGCGAAAGCGTCCACCGCTGGCTCAATTGAAATGACGTCATAGGGAATGGCCAAGCGGCGCGCATTATCAGCGGCATCTTCCAAGCTTTCTTGGCTGGTAAAGCGCGACGGCATCATCACACAACGCACGCGGTCAGGCCCCAAAGCGTCCGCTGCTACCGCCGCACTCAACCCGGAATCGATCCCACCTGAAAGCCCCAACAGCACACCGGGGAACCCATTTTTATTGACGTAATCCCGCAAGGACAGGACCATGGCGGCATAATCGGCCGCCTCGCCTTCAACCTGATCAAGTTGCTCCGCAGCAGCGCAGACCCAAGCCTCGCCTTGTTTTTCCCAATGCGCGCTCGACAGGCATTCCTTAAAATTGGGGAGAGATTGGACACACACCCCGTTCGCATCCAGAGCAAAGCTACCGCCATCAAAGCAAAGCTCATCCTGACCACCGACTTGATTGACATAGATGAGCGCAAGCCCGGTTTCTGAGACACGAGCCCGCGCACTGACTAAACGCTCTTGCTTGACGGGGCGGCGATAGGGCGAACCATTGGGCACGATAAGAAGCTCGGCACCTTGTTGCTTTAAGCTCTGCGTCACGCGGTCGAACCAGATGTCCTCGCAAATGGGGATTCCGACTTTGATGCCCACAATAGTCACCGGCGCGGGCAAAGGCCCAGCGTTGAATACGCGCTTCTCGTCAAACACGGCATAATTGGGCAATTCGTGCTTAAACCGCAGTTCGGACACACGCCCCTCTGACAGGATCGCTACAGCATTATAAAGGCCATCTGCATCGCGCCAGGGTGTGCCGATGATGACGCTCAATTTGGTACTGGCTGTCAGTGTGGCCAATTCTTCGGTCGCTTCACGGCAATCCTTCACCGCGGCAGGTTTAAGCACCAAGTCTTCTGGTGGATAGCCAATCAAGAACAGCTCAGTGAAAACAAGGATATCTGCATCAAGGCTCAAAGCCTCACGCAGGCTTGCCTTAGCTTTGGCGAGATTGCCCGAGATATCCCCGACAATCGGGTTTAATTGGGCAGAGACGATATGCAGTTTCTGTTGGGTCTGGCTCATGGGCCTAAACTAACCCGTTACGCGGCTCGGTTCAAAGGTTTGCGCTGAGAATGGTTTCAATCTGTAGCGCAAGGTCCATTGCAGATAGCGCATCTTGATTGGAGACCTCGGCATAGGGGGCGGCGCAGGCGGCCACAAACTGAGCCAACATTTGGGCGACTGGGTCTGAATCTTGGACCACAAAGGGCTTTGGGTTTGGCCAATTGACCCCGTGAGAAACAACGCCGCGCACAAAGTCGACGCTCATGTGCGATTGCCCTTGTCCTGTATCCATAATCCAGTGCGTTGTTCGAACACTGGCGGTTCGCGTCGCACGTAAGCGGGCTTCGCAACCACCTTTGAAGCGGATGCGCGCTTCGGCAGAATCAATCGCAGCACCCCGTCCACCCAGTTTTGTTGCCCGAACTGAAACCGCGCGCGCGCCAAACAAAACGGCCGCGACATAGATATCTTGAATCATCAGGTCCAGAATAACCGACACATCGCTAACATGTTCACGCGGAGGGGCTTCGCGAACGGCTTCAAAACTTCGCAATCCGGCCATCCCAGGTGCGAGGCCGAGAGCGGCGAGCATCGGGCCTTCACGGTGGCCGACTTGTAAGATTAATTGCCTAGCGCGCGCCTCTGCTACCATCTTTTGAGCTTCTTCGCGGGAGGTCGCAATCGGGCGCTCAACAAGGACATGACAGTCTTGCGCTAGAGCGTGCAGACTTAAGCGCCCATGCGTGCCCGCGGGCGCCGCGATGATTACGGCGTCGGCCTGCTCTAGCAAGTTGTCTAGCGCCAAAGGTTCAATCCCAAATCGCGCGCACAAGCCCTCAGAGCGCCGCTCATCGGGTTCATAGAGACCGATCAGGCTTGCCCCCGGCGTCACGCGTAGCGCGGCAGCATGCCGCTCGCCTGCAACACCGGCACCAATGAGTCCTACCTTCAACAAGCTCTTACCGGCCCCTTTACCCATCATTTGGCAACCATCATTGGGCACCTATTACCGGGCCTGTCGTCCCGGCTTGTCACATAGATTTCACGTTTCTGTCACAAGCGACAGGTCCTCAAGCATAAAACGCGGGCATACATCAATCGCGCGCCAAGAAAAACTTCAGTAAACCAGCGATTTCCCTCAATCATTTGCAGCAAGGCCAAAAAGCCTTCGTCAAGATGACTTGACCCAACTCTAAAAAGGCCGTCATTCCCAGCCTCACAAGCGCACATGCGTGCCAATAACTTACAGGGAGAAGCACATGCCAGCAGTCACATCAAAAGAAGTACGCTTGAAGTCGCGGCCAGAAGGTTCGCCGCTTGCCGAAAACTTCGAGATCGCCAGCGTCGAAATCGCAGGCCCAGCTTCTGGCTTCGTCCAAGTAAAGAACCATTGGATGAGCGTCGACCCCTACATGCGCGGGCGCATGTATGACCGCCCCAGCTATGTGCCGCCTTTCCAATTGGGCGAAGCGCTGCAAGGCCATGCCATTGGCGAAGTAATTGAAAGCGGCGACCCTGACTTCCAAGTGGGCGATATTGTGACCCACATGCTGGGCTGGCGGGAATATGTAACCGGGCCCAAAGTATTGTTCACCAAGATCGACACACACGGCATCCCCTTACAAGCCTTTTTGGGCGTGATGGGCATGCCCGGCATGACCGCCTATTGTGGTTTCCTCGAAATTGGCGCGCCAAAGCCCGGCGACACCGTGTTTGTGTCCGGCGCTGCTGGGGCTGTAGGCTCGCTCGTCTGCCAGATCGCTAAGATCAAGGGCTGCAAGGTCGTGGCTTCATGCGGCTCTGACGAAAAAGGTGCTTGGCTGAAGTCCGTCGGCGTGGATGAGGTCGTCAATTACAAGAAGGTCCCAAACTTGTTGGACGCTGTTCGTGCCGCTGCGCCGCAAGGCATTGATATCTATTTCGACAATGTTGGGGGCGAGCATCTGGAAGTCGCGCTCGAAGTGGCCCGCCCCGGAGCGCGTTTTGCCGAATGCGGCATGATCAGCCAATACAACGCTACGGAGCCTACCCCCGGCCCAAGCAATTTGGTCTACATTGTCGGCAAAAGCTTGAAAATTCAAGGCTTCATCGTCTCCAATTATGCCAGCATGCAAGGCCAATTCTTGGCGGAAATGGGCGGCTGGATCAAAGACGGTCAAATCAAGTGGGAAGAGACCGTGATGGACGGAATTGATCAAGCGCCAGCCGCTTTTATGGGTCTGTTCAGCGGGGCCAATGCTGGCAAAATGTTGGTCAAACTCGTCTAAAAGGCCGGCCTGTGATCGAAAAGCCAAGGCCAGTTTTGCACACTTGCGCGGACTGGCCTTGCGCATTGTATTTCTTGGGTGACGAACGCCGTCTTGCCCTGTAGAAGCCGCGCTTCAAATTTCGACCCTGAATAGGAAACGTCCCATGAGCCGCCTTTTCGACAATTATGTAATGGTTGACTGGTCGGCTGCGGCCAAGCCTGCAACGGGTGCGGATTCCATCTGGATCGGGACATTGCGGCGCGATGTGCGTCTTCAATTGCGTTTTGAGGCGCAAAACCCACCAACCCGTAAGGCCGCCCTTGAGGCAATCACCAGCCTCTTGGCAGAGTTTGACAAGCGCGGCGACCGCACCCTGATCGGCTTTGATTTCCCTTTTGGCTATCCGCAAGGAACCTCGGCTGCCTTGAAGTTTGAGGGTGCCCCATGGCTCACCATGCAAGCCTTTCTTTCCAAGGAAATCAAAGATAAACCGGATAATGCCAACAATCGTTTCCAAGTGGCAGCCATGATGAACCGCCTGATTTCAGGTGGGCCATTCCCATTCTGGGGCTGTCCGCCACGCGATGTACTGACCACACTCCAATCTAAGAAAACCCGCCCACATGGGCCAGGGGATGTACCGGAACACCGTTTGGCAGAGCAGGCTGCAAAAGGCGCTAGCCCGATTTGGAAGCTATACACGGCAGGCTCAGTAGGTTCGCAGGCCTTGATGGGGATCCCAGTAGTCAAGAAGCTGCGCGACTCCCGCACCGACGCTCGCATCTGGCCCTTTGAAACCGGCTATAAGGCTTTGTCGCGGGAAGACCTCGACGGCGTCAAAATTGTGATGGCTGAGATTTATCCATCCATCGTCAAGGCAGTACCCGCCAGCGGCGAGGTAAAGGATTTGGCGCAAGTTCGCGCGATTGCTGAACATTTTGCCACTCTGGACGAAGCTGGAAAATTAGCGGCCGCATTTGGCCCAGCTAAAGGCATGACTGAAGCGCAAATCGGGACGATTGAGCAAGAAGAAGGCTGGATTTTGGGGGTCTAGCCGGGCCAAGCGAGCTTTAGCGCCTTAAGACCCAGCCAATGACTGCGCCACCGACAATCGATGCTCCGGCATACAGGGTCCAGTGCGCGGGCTCGCCTTGATTAAACACGGCGAAAATGGCGATCGGTAACAGCGCAGCTGATGTGCCGACCAAGCCCAGAAAGGCGGTTGCGCCCGCTGTGCGTAAATGCCGATTGCCAAAAGTGCGCACGATTGCCTCCCATCCTGTGCCGAAACCGTACAGGTGGGTGAAAGACAGCAAGATCGAGTCCAGCGCAAATCCTTCAATCGCTAATTATGGGGATAAGTCCTCACTGGCTTGGGGATTGGCTGCCTTTGCAACTTCGGTCGAATGGATAGGCCCCAAGAGCAAGAGACGAAGCACCAAAATGCCCGCCGAAACGATGCTGGCGAGGGCAACCGCCTCTACAAGACCCCGCGCACCGCGTTCAAAATGGATACAAAACAGCCATCCCAAGGGCGACATCACCAAAACGTAAGAGACAAAGTGGCTCATTGTGGGAAACCACGGTTTGCCAAGCGCACGCAGTGCTTGGGCTGCAACCACTTGTACGAAGTCAGGCACAGCCATCAGCCACACAAGGCCAACCAAAACAGCGCCATAGGCGATCAAGCTGGGGTCGGTCGTAAAGGCGCTGGCAATTGGCTTGGCGGCAACCCACGTCACCACGGAGAACAAGGCAGCATAGACTCCAGACAAGCCCAGGCCCATCCAAGCAATCTTGCGCGCTCCCACCAAATCGCCCGCGCCGCGCGCATTTGAAGCGATCACAGCGGTCGCGGACGCAATGCCCATCGCCGGCATAAAGCCGATCGACATCATATTCATCACAATGTTGAACGCGCCGACTTGGACAACGCCCGCCAGACCGGCGATAATCGTGAGGATATTAAAGGAGCCCGCCTCCAAAATCCCACTACCCGCGGCCGAGAGCCCAATGGAGACCTGTTCTTTGGCCTCGCCGGGTGCAGCGCGGGTGGTAAAGTCCAAAAATCCAAATTGCTTGGCATCTGGCATATTCAAGAGCCAGATCAGGGCACCCGCAGCCAAGAACAAGCGCGCACCTAACGTACTCCAAGCCGCACCGTCTGCCCCTTGTAAAGGCACAAGGTAGGTGGCTAGCGCCAGATTGACCACATTGGCACCTGCCATCAGGGCCAGTGCCACGCGTGGCCGCGATAGGGCTTCTAAGGTTTTGGCGCAGGTCAGATAAATGGCGTTGGGCAGCAAACTAAGGCCCAAGATAGCTGCACACGATGCTGCCCCTTTGGCCAGATCAGGTTGTTGGCCCAAATGGTTCAGAGCCCACAAAGCCCCAAAGTGCAGCACAATGGCCAAGATGAAACCCATCGCGATGGAGGTGACGATGCCACGCCGCCAAATCAGGCCAATGGCGAGTGGATTATTCTCGCCATAGCGGCGCGCAGCCAAGACCTGGACGCCCACCAACAAGCCGATGGTCGCCACTAAGGCTGTACCATTCAGGCTCCACGCCAGAGCGAGTTCTGCAAGTTCTGTCGCGGAATGGCGGCCCACCAAAATGGCATCGACCAAACCCATCAACATGACGAGGACATTTGATCCCGCAACCGGACCAGCTAACAGAAGGAGTTTTTTCAACAGCCCACCTTGCGGCAGAACTGCCGCATCGGGGGCGGAAGTCATGGTTTACCGGCGTCCTGACACCATTTTCGAGCGCGCCCACTGACGGCAATCGTCAGCGACCTCGAAGGCAGAGCGAATTTGTGCTTCACCCGGCATTTGTGGATCGATATGGGTCGCAGCATCGACGGCTTGCTTAAACGCAATTTCTGCTGCCCCAATCTGGCCAGAACGCAGATAAGCCCAAGCCTCCACCAAGGATGGGGCGATTGGATCACGTGCCAGAAGCGTGAAAAACGGTTCGTCGGTCTCAGCCTTAGAGTAGGCGTCAAACTGGCTTGGCTCGATCTTGCTGCTCATGGGTGCTTCCTATTCGATAAACCGACCATAGCAATCCGCCGCAGATAAGAAAGGGGGCGAATGAGGGAGAGATGCGAATTCTTGGCCGAATCCGGCATAGTGTTGCAGCGATGCCCGACCTGACCCTTGAAACAGACTATGCCAATCAATTGCGCGTGCCGCTACATTCGGTGTGCGGGATTGATGAGGCCGGACGCGGGCCTTGGGCGGGCCCCGTTGCGGCGGCTGCCGTGATCTTGAACCCCCATGACCTCCCAGAGGGAATTGATGATTCAAAACGCTTAACGCACGCTCAGCGCGAGGCCTTGTTTGACGTCATTCGGGATCAAGCTTTGGCAAGTTGCGTTGTGATGGTCTCTGCGCAAGAAATTGATTCTACAAATATTCTCAAGGCGACCTTAGAAGGCATGGCTCAAGCGGTTCAAGGCTTATCGGTTGCGCCCAGTCTGGCGCTGGTCGATGGCAATCGCGCGCCGACGCTTTCTTGCCCCAGCTTTTGTGTGATCGGCGGCGATCGTCTCTCGCTGTCCATTGCAGCCGCTTCCATTCTGGCCAAGGTCGCGCGCGATCGGCTTATGGCGGAGGCAGACGATATCTATCCTGGCTATGGCTTCGCCCAGCATAAGGGATATGGCACCAAAGCCCATCAGCGAGCCTTAGAACGCTTGGGCCCCTGCCCGATCCATCGGCTCAGTTACAAACCGGTCGCGAAAGTCTGTTAGACCCTGAGGGGCTCCCCCCGTTACACCCCTATGGCAACTTTCTTTGAAAAGCGGCCAACGTGAAAAAAATTTTACTGCAGGATTGCAGAAAAAAAGAATCACTGACTCGATTTGTGAATCCTTTTTTAACCCTAATAGATTCAATTGCCCCTAACACACAAAGGGGCACAGAATGTCAGCAAATTATGAAAACCGCATTTTGATTGGCGATTGCATCGAGCTCATGAACAGCCTGCCCGAAGGCTCTGTCGATATGATTTTTGCAGACCCCCCTTACAATCTTCAATTAGGTGGCGATCTGACCCGTCCCGACAATTCTAAAGTTGCTGGCGTAGATGACGACTGGGACAAGTTTGCTGACTTCGCAACCTATGACGCCTTTACCAAGGCTTGGTTGGCCGCGGCGCGACGCTGCCTGTCCGACACTGGCACGATCTGGGTGATCGGTTCGTACCATAACATCTTCCGCGTCGGCGCGGCGTTGCAGGACCAAGGCTTCTGGATCTTGAACGACGTGATCTGGCGCAAAACCAATCCAATGCCAAACTTCAAAGGCACGCGTTTCCAAAACGCTCATGAGACCATGATCTGGGCAACCAAATCCGCCAACCAGAAGCGTTACACCTTTAACTATGATGCGCTGAAGGTCCTTAATGACGACCTGCAAATGCGCTCTGACTGGTCCATCCCTATTTGCTCAGGGCAGGAGCGCTTGAAGGATGTGTCTGGCAAGAAAGTACACCCGACACAAAAGCCAGAAGCGCTGCTGCATCGCATCATGATGGCCGCCAGCAAGCCAGGCGATCTGATCTTAGACCCCTTCTTCGGCTCTGGCACCACCGGAGCGGTCGCTAAAGCCCTAGGACGCCGTTGGATCGGCTTAGAGCGTGACGCGGGCTATGCCTTGGCCGCCGAACAACGCATTTCGCGGGTAGAGCCCGGCCATCTCGACGACCTCGCCGTCATGAAGTCGAAAAAGGATGAGGTCCGCGTGCCCTTTGGTACCATTGTGGAACAGGGCCTCTTGCGAGCTGGTGATGCGATTTACTCGCCGCGCGGCGATGTCGCCGCCCGCGTGCGCGCCGATGGTTCGATCATGGCAGGGGAAATGGTTGGCTCCATCCATCGGGTGGGCGCACAAGTTCAACACGCCCCTGCCTGCAATGGCTGGACCTATTGGCATTTGCGTACCGATTCCGGGCTCGTCCCAATTGACACGTTGCGGCGTGAAATGCGCGCTCGCATGGTGGCCTAGAAGCCCACAATCCCAACGGGCCGCCTACAGAGCGGCCCGTTTGCACACACTTGCACAATCCTCTTTAGCACAACTTGCACTGTCGCGCAGAGCGACTTGGGATTTTCCAAAGTGAGTTTGCCGAAGGTATTCGTGCCTTAGACCGCCTCGAAGTCTGTACCCGCCGCCTAACCGGTGGAACTGAGGGCGCGTTGACCCGAGGCGATTATCTTCTGCATTAAACTGGGTAGAGCCGCCATCGCCAAAGCTCCTAAGGCTAAATGATGATAGCCGTCCAAACTTTGTATGTTGGCGGTGTGGATAGCAAAAACGCGCATCCGAAGTTCGAAATGGGTGAAGACGTGGCGAACGGGTTCGCCCTCAACCCACTTGGTTTCTGCATCATCTGCCCCAGTCACGATTTCAGACTTCTCATAAGGCGTATCGCGCCACAGTAGGTTTGGCACCTCCAACATACCGCCCAACAGCCCTTCATTTGGCCTACGCCGAACCAAGACACCGTTGCGATCAAGGTAAACAAAGGCGACGCCATAGCGCACGGGCTTGGCCTTTTTCGCTTGCTTCTTGGGATAGTCGGCAGCAGATCCGTTCGCATAAGCGGCACAGCTGCCAGACCACGGACAAAGCCCGCACGCAGGGTTACGTGGCGTACAAATTGTCGCCCCTAGGTCCATCATCGCTTGGGCGAAATCACCCGGCCTATGGGGATCCTCGAACTTAGACGCCGCATCGCGAAAGACAGGTTTAGCTGCAGGCAAAGCCGCTTCAATCAACAACAAGCGCGATAAAACCCGCTCAACATTTCCGTCCACAGGCACATGGGGCAAGTCAAAGGCGATGGCCGCTAAAGCTGCCGCAGTGTAAGGGCCAATGCCCTTGATCGCGAGTAAGCCCGTCAGAGAGGCTGGAAATCCGCCCAATTCAGCAGCCGCTTTGGCCCCTGCATGCAGATTGCGAGCCCGCGCATAATAGCCAAGACCGGCCCACAGGCCCAAAACATCGTCCAAGGGCGCGGCCGCTAAATCTTCCAATTTCGGATAGCGTGCCAGAAAGGCTGCAAAATAGGGCTTAACCGTAACAACCCCGGTTTGCTGCAACATGATTTCCGAAAGCCACACAGGGTAAGGGTCCGGGCGTCGCCCCGCTTGGCCCTCAGCCGGTGGTACCCGCCACGGCAGTTGACGTGCGTGCGCGTCATACCAAGCCAGCAATTGGTGTCGCAGGACGGCAATCATATCAGGCGGCGGTTTATCCATGACCCGTCCCTAGCTGCTTCGCCAATCAAATACATCAGGGCCTCGCAGAGTGGCGTTGAATAGGGTAAGCATCCCCTATGCCCGATCAACCCTTGCCGGATCACGACGACCACAGCTTTGACCCGAACTTAGAGGTTGCAGCTACGGCGTGGCTGTCGCAACGGCGTGGCAAACCCGTTTGGTCAGGGCCACCGCCGGTGGCGCGCCTTATCGCCAATCTGGTCCCGCAAGATCAACGCAAAGCGGGCATGACCGCGCGAGAGCTGCAAGCCCGTTGGGCCGAGATTGTGGGTGACAAGATTGCAACCATTTGTCAGCCAGATCAGATTAAAGGCGAAACACTGGTTCTAAAGGTCGTTGCCGCAGCAGCCCCCCTGCTTTCGATGCGTTCAACGGAAATTATCGGACTGGTTCGTCTCGCCGGGGCCAGTAAAATCAAGAAGTTGTCCTTAGTTCGTGCGCCATTGAAACAAGCACTGAAGGCACCAGCCACAGCGACTAAACGAAAATTGAACGCCACTGAGCAGCGAAAACTGGATGAACAGCTTGAACAGGTGACACAACCAAGCTTGAAAGCAGCCTTGACTCGGTTGGCCGAAGCCACCGCATCTATCGACTAAGTGATGACCTTGCCCGATAAGGGCTCTTAGGATGACAAAGCGGCCTCGCCTCCAAACGATGCAGGCGCAAGAGGAGTGACCAGATGTCTATACAATTCCGCACCTTTGGTGTCGCAGCCAAATTCGCCGTCGTTGCCGCAGCTTTGGCTTTAAGCGCTTGTAGCCCATCGGCTGGCGGCAAGTCTGGGGGTGAGCCAGGCAGCGCACTCGAGACCGCTAGCGATTTTCCCATGGGTTCCAAGGATGCCAAAGTGGTGATGATTGAATATGCTTCGATCACGTGCCCACATTGCGCCAATTTCCATACGAACGTTCTGCCAACGATCAAGGAAAAATACATCACGCCCGGAAAAGTGCGTTACGTGTTCCGCGAATTCCCAACCATGCCCGTTGAACTGGCAACGGCTGGTCATTTGTTGGCGCGGTGTGCAGGTGGTGAAAAGCGCGACCAAGTCATCGACGCTTTGATGCGCGGGCAACAGGATATTGTCACGCAAGCCCAAGGCCCATCGGGCGCCAAACAAGCGCTTTTGAATGTCGCGGTTTCGGTTGGCATGAATGAGGCGCAGTTTGACGCCTGCATGGCCAATCAAGATCTGCTGAAGGTTTTGGTGGACGTCCAAGAAGGCGGCGTCAAAGCAGGCGTACAGGGCACCCCAGCTATCTTCATCAATGGTGAAAGTTTTGAAGCCCCCGGCGGCCGCGAAATGACAGCCGATGATGTCAGCAAGGCACTCGACGCAGCACTGGCTAAGGCGAAGTAAGGTTATACGCCGTTGCACCAACGCCGCCCGTTGCAGGATTGTCGCCGCGCCATAAACTGGCAGGCACGGGCGGCTGCTTGCCTAATCGCAGGGCTCGCCGCTTTGGCGATGCCAAGCAATTGGGCGGTGGCTAAGGAAAAACCGAAAACACCTGCTGTTCCGGCCCCAGTCGCGGATTGGGCAGTGGGTTCAGTGCGCGCGCGAGTTACACTGCTTGAATATGGCAGCCTGACCTGTTCGCATTGCGCAGACTTCAATAATCAAGTCTTGCCTAGGATAAAGGCAACATATGTTGACACAGGGCGCGTGCGTTATGTGTTGCGTGCCTTTCCAACCCCACCCATGGGGCTTTCTTATCCCCTGCATAGCTTAGCCCGGTGTGCGGGGCCTAAGGCCTATCATCGTGTCGTGGATGCTTTTTTCCAACAGCAAAAGGTCATCTTTGACGCCGCCCAGCAGGGGACCGGCGCGAAAGATGTGGTCTATTCGATCTTCACCGAAGCAAGCGGCATGAATGCATCCGAAGTAGATGTGTGCTTGCGCACCCAATCCCATGCTGATGCAGTCAATCAACAATCCTTGAAGGGCGAGGAGATGGGGGTTCAGAGCACCCCCACGATCTTCATTCAAACCGCCAAGGGCGCCACCCTTCTGGCTCCACCCTATGATGTCGAAAGCGTAGGCCGGGCCTTAGATGCCGCCCTTGCCGCCCTACCGCCAAAACCCGATGCGAAGCCAGCTAAAGCCAAAGCGCCAATAAAGGTCAAACCTAAGGCTAAAAAGCCATGAGGGTAACCGATCTGCGCGTGGTCGGGTTTAAGTCCTTTGTGGACCCGGTACATCTAAAGATCGAGCCGGGCCTTACTGGCATTGTTGGGCCCAATGGCTGTGGCAAATCTAATATTCTTGAATCGCTGCGGTGGGTGATGGGGGCAACATCGGCCCGCGCCCTGCGTGGCGGGGAAATGGATGATGTGATCTTCGCGGGCACCGATAAGCGCCCTGCCCGCGACATTGCCGAGGTTGTCATCAGCCTCGATAATCGCGAAGGCCGCGCGCCGGCCCCATTTGACCAGGATCCAGTGCTCGAAGTTTCCCGCAAAATCCGCCGGGCTGCTGGTTCTAGCTTCAAGATCAATGGTAAAGAAGTGCGCGCCCGCGACGTGCAGCTTCTGTTTGCTGACGCGTCCACAGGGGCTAATTCCCCTGCTTTGGTCCGGCAAAACCAAGTCAGCGAATTGATCAATGCCAAGCCTGAAAACCGGCGCCGGATTCTGGAAGAGGCAGCGGGCATTTCTGGTCTTTATACCCGCCGCCATGAAGCTGAACTCAAACTTCGCGGCGCGCAAACAAACTTAGAGCGGCTGGATGATGTCATCCAAGCCATGCAGGACCAATTGAATGGTCTGCGTCGCCAAGCCCGCCAAGCGACCAAGTATCGCGCAGTGGCAGAAGAAATTCGCACGCTGGAAACCTTCTTGTTCGCGCAACGCTTCAACGAAGCCCAATCCGCCCTGTCTCTGGCGCAAGAAAACCAGCGCAAAGCCGAGCAAGAACTGGCAGACGCCACTTTAGCAGCCAATAAGGCCGCAGCTGCAGCGGAAAACTCTGATGAAAGTCTGGGCAGTCTTCGCGAAGAACAGGCTGTAGCCGAAGCCCTTCTGCGCCGACTTGAGGGGCAGCGCATTGCGTGCGAGCGTGAATTGCAAAGTGCACGGGATGCTCTGCACGCCGCCGAAAGCGACCTTGTACGCATTCGAAACGATAAAGCGCGCGAACAAACCCTGTATGAAGATGCCAACCAGAATCTCCAGCAAGTTACAGAAGCTTTAGCAAACCTGCCTGACCGCAGCGCTTTGGATGGAGAAATCGAACAAGCAAAGGCCGCGACTGCGCGGGCTAATGAGAGACGTGAGGCTGCTGAGGCTACTTTAACCGCGGCCATATCGCAGCGTGCTGCAGCGGTGGCCGAGCGCAATGCACAGACGCGGGCCTTTGAAGACGCCAAAGGACAACTCCGTCGTCGGCAAGAGGCTGTTGCGCGCATCGAGGCTGAGGTGGCGCGACTGGGCCAAGCCCTACCGACTGGCGATGTGCTGATAATTGCGCGCAAAGAAGCCGAAGCCATAACTGAGTCTGCTAATGTTGCCGCAGAGCGCGCAGACCAGAGCGAGAAAGAAGCTGAAGAAGCTGCAAGCCACGAGACAGAGGCGCGCGAAGCTGCCCGCCAAGCGCAAAACCAGCTTGATCGACTGACGTCAGAACTCAAAGCCCTGGAGGCCATGACCAAAAAGCCCGTCGCAGGATCTTGGGCCAAGGTTCTCGACACCATTCGCCCCCAAGCGGGTTACGAGCGCGCAGTAGCGGCGGCCTTTGGCGATGAATTACAAGCAGCCCTTGATACGAACGCGCCAGCCGCTTGGACGGGTCAAGAAGTACGTGATTTTGACTGGCCTGATGGGGTCAGCGCCCTGACTGCCTTTATCACGCAAGTACCGCCACAGCTTGAGGCGCGGCTTGCGGGAATTGGCCTCGTCGATAGCGCCCTGTTTGACCGCCTAACGGACTTGCCGACAGGCGGCCGACTTGTGACCTTGGAAGGTGACATGCGGCGCTGGGACGGCTTTGTCCGGCGCAAGGATGCCGTTTCCTCAGCCGCTGTTGAGTTGGAGCAGCGCACCCGGCTTGAAGCCTTGCGGGGGCAAGTCCCAGCAGCGCAAGAAACCGCCCAAGGCTTTGCTAAAGCTGCGGCGGAAGCGCGTGCGAAGGCGGATCAAAAACGGGCCCAAGCCCGCCACGCGCGCGCAGAAGCGCCCCGCGCGTTTGCAGCCGTTGCCGGCGCGCGAGATCGCATTGCGCGCCTAGAAGCAGATTTTGCGCGCGCGCGTGCGAGCTTTGAACAAGCAGAGGTCAGCGCTGCCGCCGCTGCGGAAGAGCGAAGCCAAGCAAGCTTGCTTGTGGATGTGGCAGCTGATCTCTTGGCCGCCTTGCCACCAGAAGAAGACATGAGCCACTTAAACGAGGTTCAAGGCCAAGCGCAAAGCGCACGGGCCGGGGCCAATCAGGCGCAAGCAGGCTTGAACCAAATCCTATCCCGCGCCCAAGCGCGCGACAGCCAAGAAGCCAATTTAAAGCGTGATTTGGCCTCCTGGCAGACGCGGTTAAAGGCTGCCGAGGCACGTCTTTCTGAGTTGGATCAAGAAAGCGCCAAAGCGATGTCGCGCAAACAAGCCGCCACGGATGCGCCTGTAGAAATTGAAAAGCGCCAGCGCGAGCTATCGTCTCACGTGCCAGCTGCGCAAGCCCGCAAGGCCAAAGCCGATAATGCATTGAGCCAAACTGAAGCCACCATACGAAGCCTGCGTGACCAAGACCGTTTGGCCGGCCAAACCCTGTCGACAGCACGAGAAGCCCGCGTTGCCGCGACAATTCGCACAGAATCTGCCACGGATCGGCTGCAGGAATTAAGCGATGAGATCCGGCGCGCGCTTCAATTGGATCCGGCCGATTGCGAGCATCGGGCGCGCGCGGCTATGGGCGAAGCGTTCGAGAAGACCACGATCCAAGCGACTGAGCAACGGCTCGCTAAACTTCTCTACGACCGAGAAGCCATAGGTGGAGTCAATCTGCGGGCAGACGAAGAAGTCACCGAACAAGAGGCCCGCTTAACGGCTTTAGTTGCCGATAAGGACGATCTGACTTCGGCCATCACCAAGCTGCGCGGCGGCGTCGATCAGATTAATGCTGAAGGCAAGGAACGCCTGATAGCAGCCTTTGACACCGTGCATGGCCACTTCCGGGTCTTGTTCGAGGCCCTGTTTGACGGCGGCACGGCTGAACTACGCTTAACCGAGAGCGATGATCCGTTGGGCGGTGGTTTGGAAGTTTATGCCTGCCCGCCTGGAAAAAAACTGCAAAGCCTGACCCTGATGAGTGGTGGGGAACAAGCCCTCACGGCGTCAGCTTTGATTTTTGCGGTCTTCCTATCAAACCCTTCGCCCATCTGTGTGCTGGACGAAGTTGACGCACCCTTGGACGATTCAAACGTTGATCGTTATTGCCGCCTGTTGAATGAAATGCGTCAGCGGACCGAAACCCGCTTCATTGTCATTACCCACCACCCTATCACCATGGCCCGTATGGATCGCCTATTTGGCGTTACCATGGCCGAGCGCGGCGTGTCGCAATTGGTAAGCGTTGATTTGAGTCGCGCGGAGGCCTTGATCTCCGCCGAATAGGCCAAGGCCAAGGCCGATCCAACCCTTTGGCCAAAACTTTTGCCAATCGATTGCACAATTTCCGTGCATACACCTCACAAATTTGTGACTGTTCTGCAACAATTTTGAATCAAAGTCGCCCTTAACGCGAAACTCGTGCGAAATTTCAGAAATTGAGAGGGTGCGCGACTTGTCATAACAATTTTGCGCGGTAACGACTAACGATCAGTGTTTTTACAAAACTGACTTCGATATGTCATAATTAAGGATAAAACATCCATGAATAAAACGACGAAACTGAGCGGCACCAGCCTGCTGGCCCTGTCGGTTGCCTCGGCGCTGATCGTAGCTGCCCCCCAATTCGCCCTCGCCCAAGCAGCGACCACGACAGCTGATGAACCAGCCGAAGAAGTGATTATTGTTACAGGTACGCGTCGCGTGTCGCGCTCCGCTGCGGATACCCCAGCCCCTGTTGACATTATCGGCGGTGCCGAAATCGCCAAGCAAGGTGAATCCGACACAGCGAACCTGATCCGCAACTTGGTTCCATCGTTCAATGTGAACACCCAAGCCATCAATGACGCTTCATCAATCGTGCGGCCGGTGAACTTGCGCGGTTTGGCCCCAGACCAAACCTTGGTTTTGGTCAATGGTAAGCGCCGCCACCGCGCTGCTGTCATCAACTTCTTGGGCGGCGGTGTATCCGACGGTGCACAAGGTCCAGACATTTCTTCAATCCCCAGCATTGCTCTGAAGCAAGTTGAAGTCCTGCGCGATGGTGCTGCGGCCCAATATGGCTCTGATGCAATCGCCGGCGTGATGAACTTTATCTTGCGCACCGATTCGGACGGCGCAGAAGTTGAAGCCAAATACGGCCAATTCTACGAAGGCGATGGCACAAGCTATCAAGTTGCTGGCAATTTCGGTCTTGGTCTTGGCGAGAATGGCTTTGCCAACATCAGCCTTGAGTATCGTCAAAACGGTGCCACCAGCCGCTCGGTCCAGCGTGACGACGCAGCAGCTTTGGCCGCTGCTGGCAACACCTCTATCCCTAACCCAGCTCAAATCTGGGGTCAGCCAGAGTTGAAGAGCGACTATAAAGCGTTCGTCAACGCCGGTTTCGACCTTGGCAACGGCCGCAGCATCTATGCCTTCGGTAACTATGGCACACGCGAAACCGATGGTGGCTTCTACTATCGCAACCCAAACACCCGCGGTGGCGTGTTCTCCAACGATGGCGGCGTGACCCGGCTGGTCGCTGACACCACCCCAGGAACGGGCACCACCTGCCCAATTATCCGTATCGGTGCAGCAAACGAAGCAGCCCTGATTGCCCAAATCAAATCAGACCCAACCTGCTTTGCCTTCATCGAGAAATTCCCCGGCGGCTTCACCCCACGCTTTGGCGGTGAGTTGGTCGATTATGCCGGTGCTGTTGGTACCAAAGGCAATGTTGGCAAGCTGAACTATGACGTCAGCTTCAGCGCCGGTCGTAATGATGTGACCTTCCATATCAACAACACGATCAACGCGTCCTTGGGCCCCGACTCGCCAACCGAGTTCACCCCTGGCCAGCAGATTCAAACCGAAAAGAACTTCAACATCGACTTGAGCTATGCTGTTCCAGTTAAAGGTTTCGCTTCGGACTTGAACATCGCTGGTGGTTTTGAATGGCGCAATGAAGAGTTTGAGCTGATCGCAGGTGATGCAGCTTCTTACACCGTTGGTCCTTATGTAAACCAAGGCTTCTCGATCGGCTCGAACGGCTTCAACGGCTTCCGTCCATCTGACGCTGGCGTATGGGACCGGACCAACACCGCTTTCTACGTCGACTTGGAAGCAGACGTGACCGAGAAATTGGTGCTGGGTGCAGCTATCCGTACCGAGGATTTCGACACTTTCGGCCAAACCACCAATTACAAGCTGTCGGGCTTGCTGCGGGCGACCGATGTATTGACCTTGCGGTCGACCTATTCGACCGGCTTCCGCGCACCAACCCCAGGTCAGGCCAATGTGGTGAACACCACAACGAGCTTGATCGGTGGCGTGTTGGCAAACACTGGTACCGTGTCGCCAACCAGCGTCTTGGGTCAATTGTTGGGCGGCAAGGATCTAAAGCCTGAAGAATCCAAGAACTTCTCCTTGGGTGGTGCTTTGGACCTCGGTGGCCTGAAACTCACCGTCGACTACTTCAACATCAAGATGGAAGATCGTATCCGCTTGCGTTCGGGCGTGCCTTTGACGCCAGCACAAATCGCAGCTTTGACCCCAGCCCAATTGGCCGCCATTAACGCGATCGGTGGTTTGACTTCGGACTTCACCAACTTCAAATACTTCGTCAACGGCGTGGACAGCACAACCCAAGGCGTTGACTTTGTTGCGTCCTATCCGCTCGACCTGTTCGGTGGCAAGACCAGCTTGAACTTGGTAGCCAACTGGACCGAAACCGACATCACCCGTGGTGAGCGTCTGGCCGGTATCGAAGCCGATGGTTCGGCAGGTCTGTTGCAGCTTGAGCAAGGATTGCCCAAGTATCGTGGCAACATCTCGATCAACCACTATCAAGACAAGTGGAGCGTTTCAGCTCGCCTGAACTATTTTGGCGAATATTACGACCCGCATGCCGACGACCCAACCCTGCCGATCTATGCAGATGCACAAGTCACCTTCGACACCGAAGTTGGTTATGACCTGACTGACAAGTTGAAAATCTCGGTAGGTGCCGACAATTTGTTTGACAGCTACCCAACCAGCAACCCTTACGCGACCATCCTTGGCGCGAAGTACTCCGTCTCAGCGCCAGCTGGCTTCAACGGCGGCTTCTACTATCTGAAGCTAAGCTACAAGCACTAGTCGCGAGATTAAGTACTGAAAGATTGGGGCTCGGCAGGTTTCTGCCGGGCCCTTTTTTGGTTTTAACAATCCCTGTGCGTTACCCTCACCCATAACGGCACCCAAAACCCGCCACAAAAACCCATTTTTCTGCGCCTAAATCAGCCGAAAATTGACGCACGGCACCATCGCACTGTAAAAATCCCGAAAAAGTGATCAGAATCAGAACCGTAGATGCACATCTGATCGGGTTGACTTGGGATAAGGGCACCTCTAGTTTCCGCCCGCGTCGACAAGGGGGCAAGTCCGCACTTTTGTTGTTCGCACGGCTGACTCATGGCTGACCCTAGACACTCCCATGGCTCTGATGCCCTTGATGATTTGGCCAAACGTGTGGCTGCAATCCATCAAGAGCGAGAGAATGCTGGGCCAAAGGTCAATGTGGATCGGTCGGGCATGTCTTTAGGGCTGCGACTGGCTTCTGAATTTGCTTCGGCAATTTTGGTCGGGGGGCTTTTAGGATATGGTGTTGATGTTGTTTTGACGATGCAGCCTTGGGGCCTTTTGGTCGGTTTGGCGCTCGGCTTTGTGACCGGCACAGTGAATTTAATTCGGGCGTCGCGTCAGATGACGCAGGCCCACCCTGTTGATCCTCAGGCATCCGGCTTGAAGGACGACTTAGACGAAGACGCGTGAAGCAGGAGACAAGCGGCGTGGCCAGCGATCCGATGCACCAGTTCCAGATTGCCCCCATGATCCCCATGGAGTTGGCCGGCTATGATGTGTCGTTCACGAACGCGAGCCTGTTCCTTGTCTTGGGTGCTGCACTGCCTGCCGCCTTCATGTTGGCAAGCTCTGCCAAGGCCGCTTTGGTACCTGGCCGGATGCAGACCTTGGGCGAAACCGCTTACGGCTTTGTCTATAACATGCTCTACAGCTCTGCTGGTTCGGATGGCGTCAAGAAGTTCTTCCCACTAGTTTTGAGCTTGTTCCTGTTCATCTTCACGGTGAATATGGTTGGCCTGTTTGCCTATAATTTCACACCAACCAGCCAAATCATCGTGACTGCGATGATGGCGCTTCTGGTGTTTTTCACCGTGATCATCGTTGGCTTTGCCAAAAATGGCTTGGGCTTTCTCAAGCTATTTGTGCCATCGGGCATTCCTTGGCCGCTTTATATCATTGTGACTCCGATCGAGATCATTTCCTTCTTCTCGCGTCCGTTGTCACATGCCGTTCGTCTCTGGGCAAACATCCTCGCCGGTCACATTCTGGTTAAAGTGTTTGCTGGTTTCGTGCCAATGATGATGGATGCCGGTCCCCTCGGAACTGTCGGGGCTATCTTGCCCTTCGTCATGACGGTTGCCCTCTATGCACTGGAAACCCTCGTTGCATTCCTGCAGGCCTATGTGTTCACCATGTTGACCTGTATCTACCTCAATGACGCGCTGCACGCAGCCGATCACTAAGTCACCCTTTTCTTATCGTCCCTTAATCCCTCAGGAGAATTCATCATGGACGCAGAAGCCGCAAAGTACATTGGTGCAGGCCTTGCTTGCTTGGGCATGTTGGGCGCCGCTATCGGCGTGGGCAACATCTTCGGCAGCTTCTTGGAAGGCGCAATGCGCAATCCGTCTGCCGCTCAAGGCCAGTTCGGTAACCTGATCTTCGGGTTCGCCGTGACCGAAGCGCTCGGCATCTTCTCGCTGCTGATCGCCATTTTGTTGTTGTTCGTGGTCTGATCCAGATTTCTAATCTGGTCTTTCATCAAAGACCCGGAGTGGTTTGAATATGGCTGGCGACTCTCACGCAGTCGATGCTGCGGGTAAAGCAGGCGAGCAAGCAGGCGGTGGCTTCCCACCGTTTGACCCAAGCCTGTTTTCTTCGCAGATCTTTTGGTTCTGGCTTGCCTTTGGCGCGCTCTATATCGTGTTGGCAGCGGTGGTTATCCCCCGCTTTGCTAAGACGCTATCCGACCGTAAAAACGCCATTGAAGGTGACCTAAAAGCAGCGGCAGAACAAACTTCGGCAGCTCAGGCAGCACGCCAAGAAGCTGAGAAGGCCCAAGCCGAAGCCCGTGCGCAAGCTCGGAAGACGGTTGAAGCAGCCCGCCATGACAATGAAGCAGCCGCAGCGAAAGCTGAGGCTGCTGCCACCAAAAAGGCCAATACTAAAATCGCAAAAGCTGAAGAGAAAATCGCAGCTTCGCGCGACGCCGCATTGGTCAGCGTGAATGAAACCGTCGGCGAACTGGCCGGTGCGATTGTGGAACGTGTTTCTGGAATCAAGCCAACGGCCAAGGCGCTCGACACGGCAGTTAAATCCGTCGCAGGGGCAGCATAATGGCAGTTGGATTTGACGCGACCCTCGTCGCCGCCGTTGGCTTTGCTACCTTCATCGGTGGCATGATTTATCTCAAAGTTCCTGGCATGTTGACCAAGGCTTTAGACGATCAATCGGCCAAGATTTCAAAAGAGTTGGACGAAGCAAAGCGCCTGCGCCAAGAGGCTGAAGCTTTGTGGGCATCTTATGAGGCCCAACACGCCAAGGCTGTTGCAGATGCAGCTGCCATTATTGCAAAGGCGGAAGAAGATGCGGTGCGGGTAAAGGCTGAAGCCGAAGCCCAATTAGAGCGTTCAATTGCTGCTCGCAGCAAGCAGGCTGAAGAGCGTATCCGTCGAGCTGAAGAGTCTGCAATCTCAGAGGTCCGCGCAGCTGCATCTAATGCCGCTATGGCCGTGGCAGAACATGTCTTGGTTGCCAGCGTTAAGGGCAAAGCCGGCGAAAAACTGGTTGCCAATGGCATTGCCGCTGTTGAGAGCAAGTTCGGCTGAACAAGCTTCAAGGGGCGGACTTGGTGACAGCTAAACCGCCCTTGATCGCTTCGCTTTCTACCATCCAAACCTTGCGTGGAGTCGCGGCCTTAATGGTCGCGATTGCGCATTTACATTCAGTGGAAAACCGCTTTGGCGGCACGCCCTTGCTGGGCAATTGGGCGTTAGCCGGGTTTGGCGGGGTTGATCTGTTTTTTGTCATTTCAGGCTTTGTCATGGTCTGGGTTACCCGCGCAGGCCAAGGCAATCCCTCCGCCCTGCCAGGCTTTTGGTTTGCCCGTCTCGCCCGCATTTACCCGCTTTGGTGGTTGGTTCTTTCAGCTTTGGTGGCCGTCTGGATGGTCAGGCCTGACTGGGTTTATGCTAGCCATGACTCCAGCCCTGAACTCTGGAAATCCTATCTGCTTGTTCCGGATCAGGAGCTTCCGCTGCACGCAGTGGGTTGGACACTGATCCATGAACTTTGGTTTTATCTCGTGTTCGGAGTGATGCTCCTCCTGCCTGTGCGCTGGTTCCCTGCGGCATTGGCAATTTGGGCAATTCTGACTGCTGCTGCGGCCAGTATCCTACCGAGCCCTGAGAATCCTTTTGTCGCGCTGATCCGCCATCCTTTAACGCTGGAATTTATTCTGGGTGCCGCCATTGGTCTTCTATGCCAAAGGCAGATTTTCCCAGCGCCACGTCTCATGGTGCAATTTGGGGCTTTTTGGATGTTGCTCAGTGCCCTAGCGCTGCGTGAAAATGCACCGGCTATGTTTGGACAGGAATGGCCGCGGCTATTTTACTTTGGCATCCCAGCGGCTCTCTTGGTTTGGGGTTGTGTTGGCTTGGAGCAGGACGGCTATCAAAGCCCCCAATGGTCGAGATCCTTGGGAGATTGGTCCTACGCGCTTTACCTAATCCATGTGCCCGTATTTGCCGCTTTGGGCCGCTTGGCAGCACCTTTCTCCCGCCCGGGTCCTCTGGACAATCTGATCCTGCTGACAGTCGCCTTAGCGGCCGCAATTGTAGCGGCTTGGATCCTGCATGTGGGCTTCGATAAGCCGATCCAAAAATTGGCAGCCCGCGCGCGCGGCAAGCGCGCAGCAAAAGGCTGACGGCCTCTTTTTCAAGTAGCCGCCAGCTTAAGGGTTATCCGCTTATTCAGCAGCGATTTTGTTGGCTTCGACCGGTGGGCTCCATTTGAGCACGGGCTTTCTAGCCGCACGCGTCTCATCCAGCCGCTTCACAGGGGCGTGATAGGGCGCCCCGGTAAAGCGGGCCGTATCGCCAGACTTGGCGGCTTTTGCTAGGCCCGTCATGGAGGCGACAAATGCATCCAAGCTGGCCTTGCTTTCGCTTTCCGTCGGCTCAATCAACATGGCGCCATGCACTACCAGCGGGAAGTACATGGTCATGGGGTGATAGCCTTCGTCGATCATGGCTTTGGCAAAATCAAGCGTGGTGACGCCTGTGCCCTCGAGCCAGGAATCGTCAAACAAAGCCTCATGCATACACACGCCGTCAAAAGCTGGACTCATATGTTCTTTCAAGCAAGCCTGCACGTAATTGGCGTTCAGCACCGCATCTTCTGAGGCTTGCTTGATACCGTCGGCGCCATGGCTCAACATATAGGTCAACGCGCGGGTATACATGCCCATCTGACCGTGGAAAGCCACCATGCGGCCAAACGGCTCGCCATCGCTATCCACTTCATGCTCAACCAGATCCAAGGTGCCGTCTGCGCGTGTAACGACATAAGGCACCGGCGCAAATGGGGCCAAGGCGTCGGACAAGACTGTTGGGCCAGAGCCCGGACCCCCGCCACCATGTGGGGTGGAGAAGGTCTTGTGCAAATTGATATGCATGGCATCGACGCCTAAATCGCCCGGACGTACCCGGCCTGCAATGGCATTAAAATTCGCGCCATCGCAATAGAAATAGCCCCCAGCTGCATGAATCAAATCCGCAATCTCGCGGATATCGCGTTCAAACAGACCGCACGTATTTGGATTAGTCAGCATGATGCCGGCAACGTCATCGCCGAGTTTGGTTTTAAGATCGCTTAGGTCAACGCGGCCATCGGGGGCCGCCTTGATTTCATCCACGATGAAGCCGCACTGCACGGCGGTCGCAGGATTGGTGCCATGCGCGCTTTCAGGCACCAGCACGCGGCGCCGGTGGGCTTGGCCTTGCGCGTCAAGGGCAGCGCGGATCGCCAACATGCCGCACAACTCACCATGCGCCCCTGCCTTTGGCGACAGGGCAACGGCCTTCATGCCAGTCAAGGTGATCAACCAATGCGATAATTGGTCCATCACGCTCAAGGCGCCTTGCACGGTCGAGACGGGCTGGAGCGGATGCACGTCAGCAAAGCCCGGCAAGCGCGCCATTTTTTCGTTCAAGCGCGCATTATGCTTCATGGTGCACGAGCCCAGCGGGAACATGCCCAGATCAATCGCGTAATTGCGCTGGCTCAAACGCACATAATGGCGCACAGCCTCTGGCTCTGACAGGCCGGGATTACCGGTAGTGGTGGTACGCGCCAAATCGCCCAGCCGCGCCTTCACGCCTTTAACGGGCGGCAAATCAACGCCAGTACGGTCGATTGAGCCCGTCTCAAAGATCAGAGAGGTCGGCTGCAATAGGCCACGTGCGCCCGAGAAAGTGGTTGGGGCTGCCGCGTCATTGGCGACGGCTGCGGTGGGGCGGCCGATAGTATTCATAGCCATGATCAAATCACCTTCTTCAGGGTATCAGCGAGGGATGCGATATCCTCAGCCGTGGTCGTTTCCGTCGCTGCAATCAGCAGCACATTCTCAAAGCCGGGTTCTTGGCGCAGGCGCGAGTAAGGCACGCCACCCAACACACCTTGTGCCGCCATCGCGTCGACTGCCTTGGCGGCGTCGCCTGGCAAGCGCACCGCAAATTCATTGAAGAAGCTTTCGCTCAACAGTTCGACGCCATCGATGGCGGAAACTGCGTCAGCGGTTTCACACGCCGCTTCGTGGTTCAGTTGCGCCAAGTGCTTAAGGCCCTTGTCGCCCAACAGGGTCATGTGAATTGTAAAGGCCAAGGCGCAAAGCCCTGAATTGGTGCAGATATTGCTGGTAGCTTTGTCGCGGCGAATATGCTGTTCGCGTGTCGACAGCGTCAAAACGAAGCCACGTGTGCCATCGGAGTCGACCGTCTCACCAGCCAAGCGCCCCGGCATTTGGCGGACATATTTGTCCTTGGTGGCAAACAGGCCAACATAGGGACCGCCGAAATTCAGGCTATTGCCAATCGACTGGCCTTCACCAGCCACAATATCGGCCCCCATTTCGCCAGGAGGCGTAACGAGGCCGAATGCAACCGCTTCGGTAAAGACCGCGATCAATAGCGCCCCTTTGGCTTGGACCGCTTTGGCGAGTTCGGTGAAATCGGTCAGCGTGCCAAACACGTTCGGGCATTGAACCACGACGCAGGCGGTATTTTGATCCACGGCGGCCAGAACTGCTGCTTCATCATTGATCGCCATTGGCAAACCAGCAATTTCAAGTCCCGAATGCTTCGCCAAAGTGCGGGCGGCGCGGCGATAATGGGGGTGCAAGCCACCCGAGAAGACCACTTTGGTGCGCTTGGTGACGCGGGCCGCCATCACGACCGCCTCAGCACAAGCGGTAGAGCCATCATACATCGACGCATTGGCGACATCACAAGCCAGCAGGCCCGCCACTTGGCTTTGGAATTCAAACAATGTCTGCACCGTGCCCTGCGCCATTTCTGGCTGATAGGGGGTGTAGGTGGTCAGAAATTCCGAGCGCTGGATCAAATGATCAACGCTGGCCGGTACCGCATGACGATAGGCCCCTGCCCCACAGAAGAACGGCACGCTGCCTGCTGCCACACTGGCATTTGACAGGCGCTGCATGTGGCGCTCTACCGCGAGCTCGCCTTGCGCAAATGGCAAGTCATGGATCGGGCCGTCCAAGCGCGCGACTTCTGGAACATCAAGGAAGAGATCTTCAATCGACGCAACGCCAACTTTGGCGAGCATTTGCTCACGATCTGAAGGGGTAAGGGGCAAATATCGCATCAGGTGTTCTGACTTTCTTTTTGCATTTCAAGGGAAAGAAGCTGGTGGGAGGTATGCGCGGAGGCAGCAAATGCCGCCTGCACCGAATGGAAATCTGCCTGTGGCTTGCCTTGGTTGATCTTACGTTTGGCAATCAGCGCCGTAACTCGGATTTTTAGGCCGACGATCCCGCGCTCCAAGCTGGAGATATAATCGGCGGGCGCATCGTCAACGGTCCAAGGTTTGGCTGCGGGCGCTTCCATGTCATTCGTTGCAGGCTCTAGATAAGCCCGCATGGCGCGTGGATCGGTTTCGAGGTGTAAATGCCCTCGCGCCTCCGCAGCTAAATAAGCCCAAGTTGGGACCACTTTACCGTGGATCTGCTTGGACGGATAAAGCGAAGGGCTGACATAAGCATCGGGCCCTCGGAAGACTGCGACACAAGGCCCACCTTCCGACGGAACGGCTTCATGAAAGGGATTGGCGCGCGCGACATGGCCGATGAGCTCATGAGTCCCGGTCGCTTCATCATAGCGCACAACCAAGGGCACATGCGCAATCACCGGCCCAACGGGGCCGTTGACGCACAGAACCGCAAAAGGATGGGCTTTCACAAAAGCCCACGCTTCCTCTGGGTCGTCCACCTGATTGTGAACCGGCACATACACGAGGCTTAAAGACCTGCCAGATAGGTGTCGTAAGCCGCGCGATCCATCAGGGCATCAAGCTCTGCGGGGTCACTAAGTTTCAGCTTAGTGAACCAGCCAGTGGTTTCAGCGGCTTCGTTCACCCCTTCTGGGGCTTCGGCCAAGGCTTCATTGACGTCAACGACTTCGCCCGAAACGGGTGCATAGACGTCAGATGCGGCTTTCACGCTTTCTACCACGGCCACTTCATCGCCTTGCGACACAATGCGTCCGACGTTTGGCAATTCCACGAACACCACATCGCCTAATTGCTCGGCGGCATAGGCGGTGATGCCACAGGTGGCGATATCGCCAGAGACAGATACCCATTCGTGGTCTTTGGTATATTTGGTGGTCATGTTTCAGCCTTTCCGGTGGTAATTATGAGGAACAAAGGGCAAGGGTGCGACGACCCAGCGGCGGGGTTGATCGCGGACGATCAAATCTAATTCTGTGCCAACAGCGGCGAAAGCCAAGTCGACATAACCCATGGCAATCGGCCCACCGACAGTGGGGCCATAGCCGCCTGAGGTGACCATGCCGACCTTTTCACCTGCGAGATTTCGGATTTCAGCGCCTTCCCGCGCCGGTGCTTTATCCTTGGGCAAAAGGCCGACGCGTTTGCGAGCGGGCTTTTCTGCAAGTTCTTTCAAAATGCGGACAGCGCCTGGGAAGTCCGCGCGCTCACGCCGGACTTTTTGAATGGTCCAAGCAAGGCCTGCTTCAATCGGGCTCGTCGTTTCATCCAGATCATGGCCATAGAGGCAAAGGCCAGCTTCCAAGCGCAAGCTATCGCGCGCACCAAGACCGATGCCCTTCACATGGGCAGTGGCTAGCAAGGTGCGGACAAAGGCTTCCGCCTTATGGGCTCTGATCAACACCTCAAAGCCATCTTCGCCCGTATAGCCAGAGCGCGAGACAACGACTTCGCCATAAGGGCCTTTCACGGTCATAAATTCCATAAAGCCCAAGCGCTTTGGCCCGTCACCAACATTGCCAATGGCATCAACTGCCTTGGGTCCTTGTACGGCGATCAAGGCGCGATCATCGGCCCGCGTCAGCGTCGCCTTACCCGCACAGGCAGCAGCGATAATGGCAAAGTCCTGTTCTTTGCAGCCGGCATTGACGACGAAATAAAGCGTGCCTTGATCGGCATCTGCTTTTGGGCGACCGACAAACAAATCATCCAGCACGCCACCGGTGGCATTTGGCAACGTGGTATAGCGCAACTGACCGGGGGCAAGGCCTTCGACATCGCAGGGCAAAATCGTCTCGACCAAGGCCGCAATCGCCGCATGGGCAGCGTCACCCGTCAAGCTTGCATCATTGAGCTTCAAGAAGGCGGGGCCCATGTGTGAGACATCAAACAGGCCGCAGCTTTCGCGCGTCCACACATGCTCTTTCATCACGCCTTCGCGAAACTGAACCGGCATCAAATAGCCAGCAAAGGGCACCATACGGCCACCCATGCCCTGCCAAAGCCCGGTTAAGGGTGTGGTTTTCAATGAAGTGTCTTCAGACATTAAAAGGCTCCGACAGGTATGCGACACGCCACAGGGTTCCCCCGTTCTGGCGCGCGCCCCAGCTGTCTAAAACCTGAGAGTTTTCGCGGGGAGCCTTGATTGTTCAAGGGACCGCTTGCTCCTTCGGCGGTTGGACGATGTGCCCAACACTCTCCAGCGTATTGACGTGGCTGCGGTCCTTTTGCCTGAGAGTTTCCGGGGCGGTTGCTCCTTCGGCGCGGTCCTTTGGGGATCGTCTCTCCCGCAGTCACACATGAGCTTGGGCCGGTATCATCCGAATGCGACGCAAGAAGCGCCCTCCTGCCCGCGCACGCACGGTACGTCAACTGGTTTGATCGCGTCACCGCCATTCATCGACAGGCTTTTGCAGCATCTGCGGGCAAACTGAGGGATTCTTAGGCACGAAAGCGCTGAACCGCTTTCCTTCGTAATCTTAAGCGGCGGATGTTGTGTTGCCCAGTTCAGCCACTTGCTTTGGCGTGAGAGCCAGCACCGTCAGCACCAGCCACAATGCGATGACGATGTGGAAGAGATGCCAGCTAAGGTCTGGGCCTAGAAACTTTGATTGGCGCAAAAACAAGACGTTTGGCAACATGACGCCAAAGCCCAAAGCCGCACCAATATTGGGCTTTCCGCCTAGGCGGTCCAAGCCAAACAGGGCGATCCCACCTACGAGGGCAAGGAAGTAAATGGGTGCGCCAGCCGCTGGCAGAATAATCGCCAGCCCTACAGCGCTGATACAGATAGCTGCGCCATAAACCGAGCGAACAGGCCCTAAAGTCGTCTTAAAAATCTGCCAGAGAAGCAGCAGCAATCCTAACAGCCCGCCAATCTGCGAGGCAAACCGATGTGGCACGGCCAGAGGCTCGATCAGCCCGCTGGTGACCCGTACAGTGCCAATGGCCGCAGCGAGCCCAAACAAGGCCACACCCAGCGCCCCAACTGGCTCACCAGCCTTAAGCAGATGCCAAGCCCCCCAAGCAGCAGCGATAAAGACCAAGCCGTCGGTAAGCGCGTAGTGCAGCGGCATCATTGGGCATTGGTCTCAGCGACAACTGGATCGCTAGGCTTGGCACCAATGCCGGCTGCTCGTTTGATGTCGGTGCTGGAGAGACGGGATCCATCATGGCTCCACCCCGGGGGGGCAAAGATGTAGCAAAAGCGTTGGAAAAGGGTCAGCCCCCGTTGGCTCGCATCTTTAGCAATGCCGATATATTCGTGCGACAGAATCTTGAACATATTAAAGGTGTTAAGGTTTTTGACTAAGCCATAGACAGGGCGATCCGCCTCATCCTCGGCAGCAAAGGTTCCAAAGAGCCGGTCCCAGATGATCAAGGTCCCAGCATAATTGGCGTCTAAATAGCGCGCATTGCTGGCATGGTGCACCCGATGGTGCGACGGCGTGTTGAAGACCGCTTCAAACCAGCGAGGCAGCTTGTTGACGGTCTCGGTATGCAACATGAATTGATACGTGGCATTCAACACGCCGCAGAAGGTCACCATCACCGGGTCAAAGCCGATCAGAACCAAAGGTACTTTGAACAACATGGTGCCCGTAAAATGCTTGGTCCAGCCTTGTCTGAGGGCGACCGCCAGATTGTATTCCTGACTGGAATGATGAACGACATGCATGGCCCAAACCCACCGACAACGATGGGCAACCCGGTGATGGCAATAAAAGCGCAAATCATCGAGGATGAAGCACAGCAAAAACGTCCACGGGTTTACTGGTATCGCGTAAAATTGGAACGGCTCAACGAGAGACAAAATGCCGAGTGTGATGAAGGCTGACATCGCATTGACCGGATCGCTCAACACCCCCATCAGAACACCTAGAGAAGCATCTTTAGCGGGCATTTTGCCTTTTGCCCGAAACAGCTTGATCGCGATCAATTCGATGCCAAGTAGCGTGAAAAAGAAGATCGCCGAATAAAGGCCGATGTTTCCCTGAATGAACTCGCTGGTCGTCATTCGCTTCCCCCAATGCCATTTTTGGCCCGCTTTATCGCGTTTACGTGGGAGGTTAGGCGAGCTGTTCGACGCCTACAATTGAATAATAATCTGATATTATGTAGATATTGGAACATGTCTATTGATCTTGTCCTGATCCAACGGTTCGAAGCCGTCTATCGCTTAGGCAGTTTCTCTCGCGCGGCGGAGGAATTGTTGATCACCCATTCCGCGCTGACCAAAAGCATCCAAACCCTGGAGGCAAAGTGGGATGTGCGTCTGTTTGATCGCACGACCCGGTCGATCATTCCGACCGAGGCTGGCCGACGATTGGCTATGACTGCTTCAGATCTGCTGGCGCACGCCGAAAAGGTCCGCGCCGACGCGTTTGCTGGAGAGGTACAACTCAACCTCATTTGCGGCCCGGCGGTCATCGATACGCTGATGCATGGCGCCCTCTTGGAGTTTCGCAAAACCCATCCCCAAGTAGCCGTGCAAATCGAAACCATGCCGCCAGACCTTGCCAGTGAGAGACTGCTCCGCCGGCAGGCCCACCTTTTGCTGTTTCATTCGACGACCATTGAAAGCCTGAAGAACCGAAGCGAACTAAAGCTCCAAAGGCTGGCTTCCGAGCCCTATCAAGTCGTGTTTCGGCCCGGCCATCCCATTGAAGAAACCGACGGCTCTCTCCAGGCCATCTTGGCCTTTGATTGGGCAATCGCTGGGTTTGATAGCAGATTTCAAAACGCCCTGCCGTTTGAGCAACGCGAACTATTGCGGCAGCGAGGGTTTCCAAAATACCGGATCTTGAACCAAAGTGCCTGCCTCGAACTGGCCATGCGTTCTGATATTGTTACCATGCTGCCAGCTACAGCTGCAGCACCCTTGGTGGCGAAAGGGGCATGTAGGACCCTGCCCTTTCCGGGCGAAGCATTTTTCGCAATTAGTGCGGTTACCCATGCCGCCCAAGCGCCGTCGCCGACGGTTCAAGCATTTATCGGCGCGATCAAAACTTCTTTCGCAAGCTGAGTCAGACATCACGCCACGCTTTCGAAAGGCAATGTAATGGGTGCCGCACGGCAAGCTCATTCCCCCTCAAACACACAAAGGCCGCACCGGTTTCCCCGTGCGGCCTGCTCTCAACAAGTTGAGTGCGACGGACCCAAGTGCTAGGTATAGCTTTCGCTTCGCCTTCAGAAGTATTAGTTAGAATTAGACTATGTTGACCCCACCTATTGAAAGGCGTTTTCTTCTTTTGTCGCCTCGCTAACTTTCTACTCCCGCTCTTGCTTCCGTGACATCAAGAGTACGCCTGATTTTTATTTTGACAAGAAGTTTTTTGTGTGTCCCGAAACTTAGTTTTACGCACGGAATCAACGGTATCCGGACTATCTCCAAATTTATCCACCATTTTATCCACAGGAAAGCGAGCGGCCCCTTTCAATCTGGTTTGGCGATACACATATTCCTCGCGGGCAATGATTTAGGGTAGGCTTGGTACATAGTCTGGTACAGCTTTGTGGCCTGCGCTTCGTTGCTCCTTTTTGGGAGGGTAATTCATGGAATTCTTTTGGTTCTCCGCCGTTTTAGTTGTGATGGCGATCATTTTTGTAACCACCTTTGTCAAAATCGTTCCGCAAGGTCGCCAATATACGTTGGAGCGTTTTGGTCGCTATTTGCGCACCCTACATCCCGGCATTCACTTCATTACGCCCATTATGGACCAAATCGGCCGCAAAATTTCCATGATGGAGAGCGTTTTGGACGTCCCGCGCCAAGAAGTGATCACGCGTGACAACGTGATGGTGCGTTGCGACGCGGTAGTCTTCACCCAAGTGTTTGACGCCGCCAAGGCCGCTTATGAGGTCGAGGATTTACGCTTGGCGATCACCAATCTCTCGCTAACCAATTTGCGCACCGTGATCGGCTCGATGGAATTGGATGAAGTCCTATCCCAGCGCGATACCATCAATGCGCGGCTGTTGCAGACCATTGATGCCGCCACCAATCCCTGGGGTGTCAAAGTTGTGCGGATTGAAATCAAAGACCTGTCGCCCCCCGCAGACCTCAATGAAGCCATGGCTAAGCAAATGAAGGCTGAGCGCGAGCGACGGGCCGAAATCACGTCCGCAGAAGGCGACAAGGCAGCGGCCATTCTGCGTGCTGAAGGCCATAAGCAAGCCGTTATTCTAGAAGCTGAAGGCCGCAAGGAATCGGCTTTCCGGGACGCCGAAGGCCGTGAACGTTCAGCAGAGGCTGAAGCAAACGCGACGCGCATGGTGTCCGACGCGATCTCAGCCGGCGACGTCAATGCGCTGAATTACTTCCTCGGCCAATCCTATGTCGAAGCCTTTGGCAAGCTGGCCTCCTCGCCCCAACAACGCACTGTGATCGTGCCCACCGAGTTGAGCGCGATTGCTTCGGCGATCGAAGGCGTGCGCCAATTGACCATGTCTGGCACGGCAACCCAAGGGCAAGGTCAAGGCCGCACCTCTGTTCCAACCACGAAGGGCTAAGACCATGGAAGCACTTACAAGTAATTGGGCGGGCTTTGGCGCGCTGACCTGGCTTGGCATTGGGGCCGCGCTATTGGCGGCTGAATTGCTGACCGGGACGGCTTATTTGCTGTGGATTGCGACAGCAGCAGCCCTAACCGCCGCACTTGCCGCGATTTTCCCTGAAGCAAGTCTGCCGTTGCAATTGGTTGCCTTTGCCTTGTTTGCATTGGCAACGACCGTTGCGGGGCGCCGCTTTTTCAAGCCAGATACGACGCCATCGGAAGACCCCACCCTAAACTCCCCGCTTCAGCGCCATATTGGGCAAACATCGATTGCGGTCGATAACTTTGTTGGGGGCATGGGTCGGGTACGCCTCGGTGACACAGAATGGGCGGCTAAAACCTATGATGGAGCAGAACCAGCCAGTGGCAGTGTTTTGGTGGTGACAGGGGTTGGAGGCGCTGTCCTTCATGTCACGCGCGCCAATTAAGCCTTCCCATTCCCGGACAGGTGCGGCTATAGGTTTGTAATGGATCGATTATTAGAAGGCTATGGCCGTTTTCGTCGGGATGCGTGGCCACACCAGCGCGAACTCTATGAACAATTGGCCGATGGCCAAACCCCGCGCCTGTTGGTGATTGCGTGCTCGGACTCTCGTGCCGATCCCGGTCAAATCTTTGATGTCTCTCCTGGAGAGCTATTTGTCGTGCGCAATGTGGCCGCCCTTGTGCCGCCGTTTGAGCAGGGCGAAGGCTTGCACGGTACCTCTGCGGCAATTGAGTTTGCCGTTCAAGCGCTTGGGGTCAAGACGATCCTTGTGATGGGCCATGCCCGTTGCGGCGGGGTAAAGGCTGCGATCGACCGTGGGCGATGGGGTACCAAGGCTGGGCATGAAGGCCAAACAATGCGGTTCGTAACCCAATGGATCGATGTGCTGGTCCCTGTGGTCGTGGCCTTAAATACCGATGAGATCGAGCCGTGCGAGCGCGCGAGCGTCGAACTTTCCATGTCGAACTTGCTGAGCTTCCCGTTTGTCGCGGAAAAAGTCGCAGCAGGCACCCTCAATCTAGAAGGCGCGCGGTTTGACATCGCCACCGGCGGGCTGGACTTGTTCAACCATGAACGCGGCTGGGTGCGAGCAGACCCACGGGCCGCGGATTAGGGCATTAAGCTCGCTAGCGTCGGCCAATCGCCTATCATTGCCGAGACCGCGAAATAGGCAGGTATCCCGATGATGATGTTGAACGGCAGCGTGATACTGATCGAGGTGGTGAGGTAGAGGCCCTCGTTCGCCTCCGGCATGGCCATCCGCACCGCCGCAGGGGCCGCGATATATGACGCACTGGCCGCCATGGTTGCAAAGACCGCTGTGCCGCCAACCGAGAAGCCCGCGAAGTGGCCGACGATCAAGCCAATCGTCCCAAACACGATGGGCATGGTGATGCCAAAGCCCAGCATAAAGGGCAAAGGCGCCTTCGATTCCCGTAGGCGCTTGAGTGCCACCACGCCAAGTTCCAACAAGAAGAAAGCCAAGACGCCTTGGAAAGGCGTAATGAAGACAGTGGAAACCGCTTCAATCCCTTTGGCGTCCGTCAACAGGCCAACCAGCAAACCACCGCCCATCAGCATGACACTCTTGCTCGTAATCGCTTCGCGCAGCACATGGTTGACGCTGATCGTGCGGTTCTCCGACATCAGGCGCGCCAGCACGATGCCGATAATGATACCGGGCACCTCCAGCACGATCAGAAGGGCGGTCAGATAGCCTTCAATTTGGAACCCACTTAATGTCGCGAAGTTCAAGGCGGCCATAAAGGTCACAGCACTGACCGAGCCGAAATGGGCGGCCATGGCACCGGAGTCGACGATGCTTTGTTTGCCGATCTGTCTTGCGACATAAAAAGCAATCAAAGGCGTCAAAACACCCATAAAGATGGTGGCCAGGAAAGGCAGCAACATCGATGCGCCTGCCGAATTATCCAGCGCGATCCCGCCTTTGAGGCCAATCGAGAACAAGAGGTACATCGAAATGGTCTCGTGCACCTGTTGCGGGACTCGTAAGTCGCTCTTCACATAAGCGGCAAAGGCACCCAAAGCAAAACAGATGACGGCGGGCGAGAGAAGGTTTGCTGCGACGAGGTCAAAGTTAAACATGGCGGTCCGCTATCGTGAAACCCGACAGCTTGCAAGCTTTGGTCCGACTTTCTCAACCACATCTCCGTGATCTGCCGTGATCGGACCAAAGTCTGCGATTTATTTCCTACTTCTCAAGCTCGACTTGCAGCGAGACTTGGATCGAATAGCTTACCTCGCCTGCAGCCACAGGTGTGGGTGCAGCGGCGTCCGCCATCGCGGCACGCGCCATCATTATCGGCATAGGTTGCGGAGGCATGTAGCCACCGCTCTCATTGATCGAGACAATGCGTTTAACCCGCATGCCGGCGGCCTTGGCGTAAAGCTCTGCGCGGCGCATCGCGGTGGCCATAGCTTCCGTGCGGGCTTGGTCCAGCATGGCTTCAGGGTTTTCAATGCCAAAGTTTGGCCCGTCAATCTCGTTAATGCCTTGGGCGACAAGGGCGTCCATCACGGCACCGATTTGATCAATCTTGCGCAGCTTCAACGTCACGCGGTTGGAAGCTTGGTAGCCAACAATGCGCGGGCGGGTGCCATTGGTGTAATCATATTGCGGGCTAAGCTGCACGCCAGAGGTCTGCATGTCCTTGTCGGCAATGCCTGCGGCTTTCAGCGCGACAAAGGCCGCCGACATCTTACGCGCATTGTCTTCCATGGCGGTTTTGGCAGTCTTCGCAGTCGTCACCACCCCTGCCCCCATGGTCGCCATGTCTGGCGCTTTCTTCTGATCCGCACTGACAGTGAAGTTCAAGGTTGTTGGCGTGACGGGTGCTGGTGCCACACAGCAAGGCGCGCCCATGGCCGGGGCGGCCTGCGCCATCGCCGATAGGGGCACGAAACCCACTGCACTGATCGCGAGGGCCGATAAGAGGGTGTGGCGATGAAACTGACGCATATTGTATTCCCTTCCCAGATTGGTCTTGTGGTTTCTACCTAAACCAACATGAACAGAGTCTGCACTGCTTTTGGCAAAAAAGAGACCGATCTGCGTTCAAATGAGGACGAGGCTTTTGCGACGCATCAAAAACCGCTATCTCCCCGCCTCCCGCCTCTGGTTCGCCATGGCACGGGTCGTTAGCTCAATGGTTAGAGCCGGCCGCTCATAACGGTCTGGTTGTAGGTTCGAGTCCTACACGACCCACCAGCCTTCAAACCTACCCCTTCATCCCCCAAAGCCCCGCGAGGTTATTCTTCTGCATGTCGCTGGAACCGCCGACGATGCGCATGCCTAGGAGGTCGCGGACGTGGCGTTCCATGTCGAAGGCGTCGGACAGGGCATAGGCACCTAGCACGCGTTGGCAGATGAGGGCGATTTCGGCGGCGGTGTCGGCGACGAAGAGTTTGGCCATGCTGGATTCGATGCCGCAGGGCAGGTTCTGCGTGGCGAGCCAAGCGGCGTGGTAGAGCATATGCCGACAGGCTTCGAGCTTGGTGCGAGCTTCAACCAAGGCATGGCGGATGGCCTGGTGGCCGGAGATGACCTTGCCAAATTGCACCCGCTCTTGCGCATAGGCCCAAGCTTCTTCGACGGCGGCTTGGGCGATGCCAAAGGTCACAGCGGTAATCTCCAGCTTTTCAACATCGAGTGCGCGGCCCGCCAACATGCCCCAGCCCTTGCCCCATTTTTCAGGCCCGCCGACGATGTGGGAAACGGGAATGCGGGCATTGTCGAAATAGACATCGCTCGACAACGTATAGCGCAGATTGACGTGCTCTATCGGTTGCAGGGTCACACCCGGCGTATCTTTCGGGATCAGCACAAAGGCAAGGTTTTTGCGCTTTTCATCGCTTTCAGTGCGGATCAAGCAATAGATGTAATCGGCAAAGTCCGCGCCCGTGCACCAGCGCTTGGCCCCATTGATGACAACATGGTCGCCGTCGATCACACCGCGTGTGGTGACGCTGGACAAGTCTCCACCCACATCGGGTTCAGACAGACCATAGCAGAACATGAGTTCGCCTTTAGCCAAAGCTGGCAGATAGGCGGCCTTTTGCGCGTCATTGCCATTTTCAGAAATGTTCATCCCACCATAAAAGGCGCAATGGATGAAGGGTCCTGCCAGAAACGCCCCTGCCCGGCACAATTCTTCGATGACAGCCACAGCAGCGTAGACGTCTTGGCCGAGGCCGCCATATTCTTCTTCAACCGTCAGGCCACAAATGCCCATGGCGGCGAGCTCAGCAAACAGGTCGCGCGGCCAGGTATGCGTACGGTCCCACAATTGGCGCTTTTCGCGTGGGGCCTTGGCCTCCACAAAGCGGCGCAGTTGATGGCGCAGTTCGGTGATGTGGTCGGGTTCTGGGGCAAAGGCGTGCGGCAATTCTATTCCCCTGTCAGGTTCATTTTGCGCTTTTCTTTAAAAGCAGCGACGGCTTCGGCGCGGTCCTTGGCCATGTTGGACAAGGTCTCATAGGCGACAGCGGCATCCATGGTCAGATTAGCCGCTTGGCGGAGCTGCTGGTTCATCACGACTTTGGTCCAACGCACAGCCCAGCGTGGATTACCAAGGATCTTGCCAGCCATTTCGGCGACCTTGCTGTCGAGTTGGTCCGAAGGCACGGCATAATTGACAAGGCCAATACGGGCCGCTTCTGCGCCAGAGATCAAGTCGCCTGTCAGCAACATTTCCTTCGCCCGCGCTATCCCGATCAAGGCGGGCCAAATCACAGCCCCGCCATCCCCCGCGACAAGGCCAACCTTCACATGCGGGTCGCCAATCTTGGCCGTGTCTTCGGCGATAATCACATCGCACATCAAAGCAATCGTGGCCCCAAGCCCTGCTGCTGCGCCATTCAGACGGCAGATGATGGGCTTTTCGAGTTCGAGGAGAGACAGCACAATCCGCTTGGCGTCAGGCGCAATCGCGCGAAAGCTGGCGGGATTGCTGATCTGCTCGTCAAACCAATCTAGGTCACCACCTGCGCAGAATACGCGGCCTTTGCCGGTCAGCACGATCAGATCGCTATCTGGATCGCGCTGGCAATCTGTGAAAACGCGAGCCAATTCTTCGTGCATCGCTTCATCGACGCCATTGACAGGATTATTGCCGCTGATGGTGACAACCAGAACACGCGGGCCATAGCCTTGGTCATAAGCAAATTCGATGCGGGAATAGTGCTGAAACTCCATCTGCCAAGCCCCTACTTAAATGCGCGCAATCCGGCGGCCAAAAGTGGCACCGGGTTGGAATAAAGCGCAAAAGGCCGCAGGCAAGCTTTCAACACCTTCCGAGACCACTTCTTTCAGCTTGAGCTGCCCGCTTTTGATCATGGCGGCAGCTTCGGCTTGAGCTTCAGGGAAGGCGCGCAAGTCGTCAAACACCACAAGCCCCTCCATCTTCAGACGATGGGTGATGAAGCGGTCTGTATTGCGAATGCCATGCCGGTCTGGAAGCGCGACGTTGTAATCCGCCACTTGGCCCGATACCACAATGCGGCCAAACGGGCGCATCAACGGCAGGATGGTATCAATCATCGCATTGCCGACATTATCAAACAACACGTCTGCACCCTCGGGCATCGCTGCGGCAAGGTCTGCCGCAAACGTGGGGGAGCGGTAGTCGATTACTTCGTCAAAACCAGCCTCAGCCTTCAACCAATCGGACTTAGCGCCTGCGCTCGCGACACCGACGACGCGGGACGCACCCCAAGCCTTCGCCAACTGCCCAGCAGTTGCGCCAACCGGGCCAGCGGCAGAGGTCACAATCACGCGATCACCGGGCTTGATCTGGCCAATGCGCTTTAATCCAAACCAAGCCGTCATGCCGGGCACCCCCAAGACACCGATCCAAGCCGATAAGGGCACATCCAAGTCCGGCAATTTGGCGCAATAGCCACGGCCATTGGAGATGGACTGGCTGGCCCAGCCCGAGCCTAGGGTCACCAATTGACCAACTTCAAAGGCAGGGTTTTGGCTTTCCACCACATGGCCGACGGCAAAGCCATCAATCGGATCGCCAATTTTCAAGGCACCAGCGTAGGAATCCGTCCCCGAAAGGCGCGACCTTGTACCGGGGTCGGCAGAAACAAACTTATTTTCCACCCGAAACTGGCCCTCCTTCAAAGGCGGGGCTTCAAACGCTTCCAGTTTGAAATCCTCCAGCGAGGGGGTTCCGGTGACATGGCGGGCGAGGGTGATACGGTGAATCTGGGTCATGCCCACACCTTGGCGCGCAATGGTCGTCCTGTCAGCCCCAAAGTGCATCTGATCTGTTTTGCTATCGTGACAGCAGACTATGGCTCGGGCAAGGATTGGCCAAATAGTGATGAGGCAGAGCATGACCCAAGAAACCGACACCCGCACCGGCGCAGACCAATTGGTGGCGACTTTGGCCGAACATGGGGTCACGGCCTGCTTTGCCAATCCCGGCACCAGCGAAATGCATCTGGTCCAAGCCCTCGACCGAGAGCCGCGCATTCGTTCGGTCTTGTGCTTGTTTGAAGGGGTGGCGACGGGCGCAGCGGACGGGTTTGCCCGTATCGCGGGCAAGCCCGCCATGACGCTTCTGCATCTGGGGCCGGGCTATGCCAATGGCGCGGCCAATATTCATAATGCGCGCCGTGCCTATGCGCCGATGGTCAATGTGGTGGGCGATCATGCCACCTATCACCGCACCTTGGACGCCCCCTTGGCATCAGACATTGAAACCTTGGTAAAGCCCAATTCACGTTGGGTCGGCGTGGTGGAAAAGGCCAGCGAAGCTGGTGAGAAAGCGGCTAAAGCCTTTGTCGAAACCATGGGACCGCCAGCAGGCCCTGTGACCCTGATCCTGCCCGCTGACAGCGCTTGGAGCGCGGCTGGCCCCGATGCGCCACGCGTGTCTGTACCGGGGTTATCGCTTGTAGACCCCGCCCAAGTCGAAGCCGTGGCCGACGCCATTCAACTGGCGCAAAAGCCGGTTGTCCTCGTCAATGGCCCTGCCCTTTATGATGAAGCCGCTTTGGAGACCATGAGCCGCTTGAAGGCTGCTGGCGTCCGGGTTTTGTGCGATACATTTGTCGGACGGCTCGCGCGCGGTGCCGGCCGTTTCGGGCCAGACCGTATGGCCTATTTCGCTGAAATGGCGATGGAGGATCTCGCGGGCGTTGATCTGATGATTTTGGCAGGCACCGGTGTGCCTTGCGCCTTTTTTGCCTATCCCGGCAAGCCCAGCATTTTGGTGCCAGATGGCTGCACCACCATCGAGCTTTCGGGTCGCAGCGAAGATACGGCAGAAGCCTTGGCCGCTTTGGCCGATGCCCTAGATGCGCCAGAGGCCCCACCAGCGCCAGCGCGCACCGAACAGCCCATGCCGACGGGTAAGATCACCCCTTACACCTGTGCGTCCTCTTTGGCGCGCCATATGCCCGATCAAGCCATCATCTCTGACGATGCGGTTACCGCAGGCCTGCCGCACTTCATGGCAACCCAAACTGCCGCACAACATGACTGGCTGTTCCTGACCGGCGGCGCAATTGGCCAAGGCCTACCCTTGGCGGTGGGTGCGGCTGTTGCCGCACCTGACCGCAAGGTGATTGCACTAACCGGCGATGGCGCTGGCATGTATACGGTGCAAGCCCTGTGGACGATGGCGCGCGAACGCCTGCCCATCGTCACGGTCGTCTTTGCCAACAGGTCCTACCGCATCTTGAATATTGAGATGGGCCGCACAGGGGCGGGTCAACCCGGGCCCGCAGCCAGCTCCATGCTGTCGCTCGACAAGCCCGCCCTCGATTGGGTGAAATTGGCCGAAGGTCAAGGGGTTGAGGCGGTATCTTGCGACACCGCTGAGGCCTTTGATACCACCCTTGCCCGCGCCATTGCGGCCAATGTGCCGGTGCTGATTGAAGCGGTGATGTAAACACGAACAAGGCAGATAAAAGTCTAGTTCGCCTGTTCTGCGACTGAATGATAGAGCGCCAGCAAATCAACGCTAGGCGGTTGTTCGCCGACAGATATCAACAAGGTTTCCTCAAGGCTCACAACTGGATGTACAGCAGCCGCATAGGCAAACCACAATACCTCCGACAAGGGCTCATCAGCATGCCAAGTTGTCATCACGAAACTCTCTTGTGGAATCTTGTGGAACTCGCAGGCCTTTAAGTTCGCCCAATCAAGACAATCGTGCCAAGTTTCGCACTCAACCCCGGTTGCCATAAAATAAAGACAATGCGATTCAATCAGCCAATTAGAGACGATGTCACGCCAGTCCTCAGGCACAGGACTAGACGCGACGAGTACAACCTTGAACGGGCCTCCACTTAGGGATGGCAACACTTCCCCCGGAACAAGATGTAAAGCTGACACTGACATGTCGTCAGCTGTACACATATAGTTACAACGGAATATTGTCGTGCTTCTTCCAAGGGTTCTCAAGCTTCTTGTGCTTGAGGGCGCGTAGGGCCTTGGCGACCCGGCGGCGGGTGGAATGCGGCATGATGACGTCATCAATATAGCCGCGCTGGGCCGCAACGAACGGATTGGCAAAGCGGTCTTGATACTCTGCCGTACGGGCGGCAATCGCATCTGGGTCACCCATATCGGCGCGGAAGATGATCTCCACCGCCCCTTTAGCCCCCATCACGGCGATCTCTGCGGTCGGCCACGCATAATTGACGTCGCCGCGCAAATGCTTGGAGCTCATCACATCATAGGCACCGCCATAGGCTTTGCGCGTGATGACGGTGACTTTTGGCACCGTGGCTTCAGCAAAGGCAAACAACAGCTTCGCGCCATGTTTGATCAAGCCGCCATATTCCTGCTTGGTGCCCGGCATGAAGCCCGGCACGTCAACAAAGGTGACGATGGGGATGTTGAAACAGTCGCAGAAGCGCACAAAGCGGGCGGCTTTCCGGCTGGAATCGATGTCGAGCACGCCTGCCAAGCTCATCGGCTGGTTGGCGACGACGCCCACGGTGGAGCCTTCAATGCGCGCAAAGGCGGTGATGATATTCTTGCCAAAGTCCTTGGCGATCTCGAAATAATCGCCATCATCGACGACCTTCTCAATCAGTTCCTTCATGTCATAGGGCTTGTTGGGATTAGCTGGGATCAGGCTATCCAAGCTCATTTCCACCCGCTCTGGGTTATCATGGGTCGGCCGGGTTGGCGGCTTCTCACGATTGGACAGGGGCAGATAGTCAACCAAGCGACGCATTTGGAACAAGGTGTCAAAGTCATTGTCAAAGCTGCCGTCAATCACGCCAGACTTGGCGCCATGCACGCTTGCCCCGCCCAATTCTTCAGCGGTGACAACTTCGTTGGTGACGGTTTTGACCACATCAGGGCCGGTCACGAACATATAGCTTGTATCCTTCACCATAAAGATGAAGTCGGTCAAAGCGGGCGAGTAAACGTCGCCGCCAGCGCACGGACCCATGATGACGCTGATCTGTGGGATCACGCCAGACGACATCACGTTCTCCATGAAGATGTCGGCATAGCCTGCCAGCGAATCAACGCCTTCTTGAATGCGCGCGCCGCCCGCATCAAACAAGCCAATCACGGGCGCGCCATTGCGGGCAGCCATTTGCTGGACTTTGACGATCTTGGCCGCATGGGTCAGCGACAAGGAGCCGCCAAAGACGGTGAAGTCTTTCGAGAACAAATAGATCAAGCGCCCATTGATCGTGCCTTGGCCCGTGATGACTCCATCACCTGGGAATTTCTGCGCATCCATGCCGAATTCGGTGCAGCGATGCTCGACGAACATATCAAATTCTTCGAAGCTGCCTTCGTCGAGCAAGATCTCGATCCGCTCACGCGCCGTCAGCTTGCCTTTAGCATGTTGCGCATCCACCCGCTTTTGGCCGCCACCGGCACGGGCTTTGTCACGTTTGGCTTCAAGCGCTTGAAGAATATCTTGCATGGGTCTGTCCCTGAAAAGAGTTACGCTGTGGGCAGCGCAGGCAGTGTTAGAATTGGGTTAGCGGGACAATGCCGCGCTGACAAGTTTTCGCAGCGGCAAGTCCTAAAGCGCGTCCAAACCCAAAAACGCTTCACAGCGGCGAATCCAAGCCTGAATAGCGGGATAAAGGTGCAGCTCAAACCCGCCCTGATCGGCAAAGCGGGTGTAAGGTAACAGCGCCATATCCGCCAAGGTAAAGGCGGTGCCAACAAACCAGTCCTGCCCGCGCAGATGTTCGTCCATCCGGGTCAGAATGACTTGGCCGCGCGGCAGAAGGCTCGGGTCAATTTCTTCATCGGTCTGGCCCAAAAGATGCACTTTCGCGCGACGAACCGCGATAACCGGCTCATGGCTATATTGCTCCCAAAACAGCCATTCAAATAGTTTGGCGCGATCAAAAGCATCCGTCGGGATCAGCGCTGACCCTTCGGCCAGATAGAGGATGATGGCGTTTGATTGCGCCAGTGTCCGCCCATCGTCGAAACGGACCACTGGAACTTGGCCAAAGGGATTGAGGGCGCGAAATTCTCGTGTCTCCGTCTGACCCGTCAGCGCTAATACCTCATGCCAAACAAAGGGCAGGTTCAAATGCTCTGCCGTCCAACGCACTTTCAGGCAATTGCCAGAGCGATTGTCGCCGTAAATCTCCATGCTTTCCCCCTGTCTGCAGATGACTTCAGACCGCCTAGCACAGCTTCACATTAGATTGTCTCAAGAGTCCGCCTAAAGACTGCTTGAAGCGGGTTCTGCCCTCCAGCCTCGACGGGCTAGGTGACATTGTTTATGCCTACATCTTCGCGCGGTGCCCAAAGGTGCGCCCCACACGACTTTAACAGCTAGGGAAAGACTGCCTGTGAGCTCTGCAATCAAACCAGTTATCTCCGCAACCGGCCTTTATACGCCGCCAAATTCCATCACGAATGAAGAATTGGTCGATAGCTTCAACCGCTATGTTGAGCTGTTCAATGCCGAGCATGCCGCGGCGATTGAAGCCGGTGAAGTAGCCGCGCTGACGCCGTCATCGGTGGAGTTCATTGAGAAAGCCTCTGGCATCAAGGCACGCTTTGTCGTCAATAAGGACGGCATTCTGGACCCCTCCATTATGGCACCTCGCATTCCAGAGCGGCCGAATGAAGAGCAGTCGGTCTTGGCAGAATTGGCCGTACGGGCTGCCCGACAGGCGCTCGAGCGTGCAGGACGCGACCCCATGAATGTGGATGCCGTCATTTGTGCGGCCTCAAACATGCAGCGCGCTTACCCCGCTATGGCGATTGAGATTCAGGCTGCACTGGGCTGCAACCCCGAAGGCTTTGCGTTTGACATGAATGTGGCTTGTTCCTCGGCGACCTTTGGCATTCAGACAGCCTCAGACTTTGTCCGCGCCGGTCATGCCCGCAGTGTGCTGGTCGTCAATCCTGAGATTTGCTCGGGTCATTTGAACTTCAAGGATCGCGACAGCCACTTCATCTTTGGCGATGTCGGCACCGCCATTTTGATCGAGGCTGCAGATGTCGTCGGTGACAAGCCGCATTGGGAAATTTTGGGCACGAAGCTCAAAACCCAATTTTCCAACAATATCCGCAACAATTTTGGCTTCTTAAACCATACAGCCCCAGAAGGGATTGGTGCCAAGGACAAGCTGTTTGTCCAAGAAGGCCGGAAGGTCTTCAAAGAAGTGGTGCCCATGGTGGCGGCCATGATTATCGAGCATATGGAGACCTTGGGCCTTGAAGCATCTGGCTTGCGCCGTATGTGGCTGCATCAAGCCAATGCCAATATGAACCGCTTGATCGCTGGCAAAGTTCTGGGCCATGAAGCCACTGAAGATGAAAGCCCCACGGTGTTGGACACCTATGCAAATACGTCCTCTGCGGGGTCCATCATCGCCTTCCACAAAAATAGCGATGACTTGGGCGCAGGCGACACTGGCCTCATCTGTTCGTTTGGGGCAGGCTATTCGGCAGGTTCTGTTTTTGTCCGCAAAGTGGCCTAAAGTGTCATTGTGAATGGTTTAAGGTGAAATCAAGCCAAGGTTACAAGAGTTTCACTCGACATTCCTAATGCAGCCTGCAAGCTACACTTACTTGAAGATGTGGCTTGAAGGTGTGGATTGGGGATTTGGGGCATGTTGATCTTTGCATTGCTAGCGGCTGGGTTTGGCTCATCAACTCAAACTGAGGCGAAAGAACAAGAGTTTGCACGTGCGCCGCAAGAAGTTGCCGTTGAGCAGGAGCTTGTTCCGCCACCAACAGGGGATAAGCCAAAGCATTTCTTCGAAAAGCGCTTTGAAAAAAGCTCAGACAAGCGCAGTTTCATGGTGATAACCCCAGCGCCGCATACCAATCAGTTTTCGGAGCGGCAAGAAAGTAGTCAGTGGCTAGAGCCCCCCGAAGGCTGGGTTGCGCCAGAGCTAAAGACAAAGCCCTATCGCATTAAGCCCGCAAAAGAGGCTGCTCCAAAACTTCAAATCCTCCGTGGTGACGGAAGATAGAAGAACAGGCTAGAATTTGCTCGCAACTTTGATCCCAAGGGATCAAAACGCGCTTTAGCTACAGCAACGCCTAGGTGCAAAACGCGGCAGTCTAAGTTAATCAAGCACCATGCGTGCTGCCCCTTACATCTCCCCCGTCAAGATTGATCTGACCCGTCAAGCAGATGGCACCATCCTGCTGACAAACCCCCATCCCTTGCGACCAGCCTTTGTCAATGTTGTCGCGCCTCTGGCGCATTGGGCTGAAGCTGCCCCGCGCAGGCTATGGCTTGCAGGATTTGAAGCCGGGGCTTGGCGGCATTTGAGTTATGAGGACGGCTGGACCTTGGTTCAGTCGCTAGCCGCTGGCCTCTATGGACGGTTTCCACGCGGCAGCATTATCGCCATCGCGTTCTCTAATTCGATCAGTCATGCGCTTTTGACCTATGCCGCGCCCTTGGCTGGCCTCGCCGTAGCGGCAATCACACCCGCTTACTCCACAAAAGCGCGTGACCCCCGACGCCTGCACGAAGCCCTCAAGACACTGGGTGCAGCTGCGGTCTTTATGGAGGGGCAAGCTTTTGCCAAGCCAGCATTCTGGGCAGAAGAAGTTGGCGTGCCCGTAATCTCGCCCGGCGATGGATTTGGCACGGCAGGGGAAATTTCGCTCGATCACCTGTTCGCCGACCCACAGGACGCACCCGATCTAGAGGCCATCGACCCGCGCGATGCGTGCAAATATCTTTTGACCTCCGGCTCAACCGGCTCGCCCAAGGCAGTCACCGTCACGCACAATAATTTGGCCATTAATGCGGCACAAATCCGCTCCGCCTTTGACGAACGGCGCGAAGCGGAGATTTGGCCAGATGGCATCATCATGGCCAATCATCTGCCGTGGAGCCATTCTTTAGGCGGCAATGCGGTGCTGCATATGCTGTTGCACGCAGGCGGCAGCCTGTGGATCGATCCCGGCACCCCGACTGCTGAGGGCCTTTCGGCCACGATTGCCACCATCAAGCACGTCAAACCAAACTACCACATCACTGTGCCGCTGGGCTGGACGCTTCTCGCCAGCGCTCTGGAACAGGATGAAGATTTAGCCCAAGCGCTCTTCGCCAATTTGCGCATCATGCAATATGGCGGCGCGGCCTTGACCCAAGATGTCTATCGCCGCCTGCAACAGGTGGCCGTGCGCCAAACCGGGGAAGAAATCACCTTGGCAGCGGGCTATGGTGCCACCGAGACAGCACCAACTGTGTGCAATGTGCATTGGCCCAATGAAATCATGGGCCTTGTCGGTTTACCGGTTCCAGGTCTTACGCTGAAGCTTGTGCCCCAAGGCAGCAAGCTTGAAGCCCGCGTCAAAGGCCCTGGCATCACGCCGGGCTATCTGAACGCGCCCGACAAGACCGCCGATGCCTATGATGAAGAGGGCTATTACAAGCTGGGCGATGCGCTGCGTTTTGTGGACCCAAGTCAGCCAGAAGCAGGCCTCGCCTTTGATGGCCGCTTGTCAGAGGAATTCAAGCTCGCCAATGGCAGTTTTGTGCCTGCTGGCCTTGTCCGCCCTGCCCTTGTGCAAGCCTCAGATGGCCTGTTCAGCGACGCCGTAATCTGTGGTGAAGGCCAAGTGGAATTGGGCGCATTGGCCTTCATCAATCTCGGCAAAGCGCGCGCGCTTGCTGGCCTAGACGAAGACCTCGACACCTTGGTTTGGCATGAAAAGGTGCGCGCGCATGCCAAGGCAACGTTGGAGAAAGCGGGGTCAGGTCAGCCCGCGACAAGACGCGTCACACGCCTGATCCTCTTGACCACACCCCCCAGCCTTGAGGATGGCGAGATCACTGACAAGGGCTATCTAAACCAAGGCGCATGCCGGACCTATCGCGCCAGTGCCGTTCAAGCCCTCTACCAACCAGAGCCAGTTTTAGAGCGCATTGATCTGGTTTAGGCAGGTAGCGCAAAATTAGCAGGATGCTTGCCCACCGCGCGATCATAGTGACTGCGGATCAGCGCCCAGTCGGCTTCGTAATCCCCGGTCGGCTTGATCGACCCACTGATGCGGACAGTTTTGGTAGCAAAGTCCATCACGGCAAAGACGATGGGCACAACAGCGGCTTGGGCAATCAGATAATAGCCCTTTTTCCATTCTTGAGCACGCGCGCGCGTCGCTTCCGGAGGAATGGCCAAGAACAAGTCGCGCGCATTGGCAAAAGCCGTGGTCATGCTGGTGACAAGGCCATTGCTGGTCGAACGATCCACGGGGACACACCCCAGCCATTTCACGATCCCACCAAAGGGGCCCTCGGTCAGGCTTTTCTTCCCCATGAAACGCAAAGTGATGCGATATTGGCCCGCCGTCGCCAGCATCAAGATGCCATCCCAATTGGAGGTATGGGGAGCCGCGAGAATCACCGCTTTTTGAAGATCGGGCCAATCGCCTTGCAACCGCCATCCACTCAGCTTTAGATATAACGCACAGATATAGCGCCAGATTTCAGGGAGAAACCCGCGAAATGGCGCTGGTTTGTGGGTCGCTGGATCGAAAATTTGGTGGCCTTCAGTAGTGCTCACGCGTCGTCCTCCAAGGCTATTCTCGTGTTTTCTAAGCCAAGGCTCAAGGTTTGCGACCTTCGCTACAGCTTGTCCAACCATGAATTGCAGTCTGATTGGCTTTATGCTGCGTTAAACGGTCAGGTTTAGGTCTTTAAACTCTGACAAAGCGTCGTGTCAGATCAGAAACATTGCTTACAGCAATCTGCGAAAAAGTGTCCGCTTCATTGACTTTAGGTGCAATTACGCTCACGGGGTAGGCACGGAGCCCAGCATCCAGGGGGATGATGGGTAAGTCGCGCCATGTCCGGCGCCTCGCCGCAAAACATTGTGAGACGATAAAATGACCGACTACAACGGGACCGGTGATACCGGCCCGATTAGCGAGACTCCAGATGGCGTAACTTTCGCTGATTTGGGTTTCTCGCCCCCGCTTTTGAGCGCTATCGCCGAAACGGGCTATACCAAACCAACCCCCATCCAATGGAAAGCCATTCCCGAAGTTTTGGCGGGGCGCGACGTTTTGGGCATCGCCCAAACTGGCACTGGCAAGACAGCCGCTTTCGTGCTGCCAATGATTGAGCGCTTGTCGCAAGGTCGTGCCCGCGCACGCATGCCGCGCACCCTGATTCTTGAGCCAACACGCGAACTGGCCGACCAAGTCGCCGAAAACTTCCGCAAATACGGCAAGAACCACAAGCTGACGATGGCGCTATTGATTGGCGGTGTCTCGTTCGGCGATCAAGATGCCCTTTTGACCAAAGGGGTCGACGTGTTGATTGCAACACCTGGCCGCCTGCTCGACCATTTTGAGCGCGGCAAGCTATTGCTAACCGGCGTCAATATGCTGGTGATCGACGAAGCCGACCGGATGCTGGATATGGGCTTCATCCCGGATATTGAGCGCATCGTGAAGCTGACGCCCTTTACGCGCCAGACCTTGTTCTTTTCGGCCACCATGCCGCCTGAAATCAAGCGTTTGACCGAGCAATTCTTGCAAGCCCCTGCCAAAGTGGAAGTCGCGCGCCAATCCCAAGCAGCCGCGACCATCACCCAACGCTTGTTGAAGAGCCCCTCCTCTGACCCCAAGACCAAGCGGGCGGTACTTCGCGCGGCCATTCAGTCGGCCATGGCAACCATGAAGAATGGCATTGTGTTTTGTAACCGCAAAACCGATGTCGACATCGTGGCGAAGTCCTTGAAGGTGTATGGTTTTGATGCTGCCCCTATTCATGGCGATTTACAGCAGAGCGTGCGCACCGCCACGCTGGACCGTTTCCGTAATAATGAGCTTCAGATCCTTGTGGCTTCAGATGTTGCGGCCCGCGGCCTCGATATCCCTGATGTCAGCCACGTATTTAACTTCGACGTGCCGCGCCATGCTGAAGACTATGTCCACCGCATTGGCCGGACCGGGCGCGCTGGCCGTTTGGGCGAGGCGTTTATGGTCGTCACACCGGGCGACACCAAAGCGCTTGATGCGGTGCAAAGCTTGATCAAGACGACGATCGAGTTTGCGGACATCGAAGGTATGCCACAAGAAAGAGTGCAAGACGATCGTCGACCAGCGCCAGCCTCAGGCTCGGGCTCGGGCTCGGGCTCGGGGTCTGGGTCCGGGAAAAGTAGCAGTCGCCCCCGTCGTGGGAAGCCTGCCGCGCCAGTGGAAGTCGATACAGAAAACGCTGAAGTCGTCGAATCTGGTGCTGAGCTCGCAGACCAAAGCGAAACCGCGCCCGTTGACGCTACTGCTGAAGCCACTGGCAGCCGCAGCCGAGGTGGACGTAATCGCCGCCGCACAAAACCAGATAATAGACCCAGTGAACCTGCTTCTGACCCAATGGCGGTGATTGATTTGGGCGGAGATGATGAGGGTGAGCAAGGCTTTGAATTGCTCGCCCCACAGGACGCTTCGGAAACACCCCGCCAAAGCCGGGGTCCACGGGACAATCAAGGCAGAGGTCCACGTGGCCGCGACAGAAATGATCGTGACCGCAATGATCGGAATGATCGCGGTGGCAGAGACCGGTATCGCCAACAAGATCAGGACCCCGACGTCTTGGCTTTTGGCAATGACATCCCGGCCTTTATGAAAATCCCCATCCATCTAGGCCCACTTAGCGACGACGAGGCCTAGAGCGTTAAGGTCGTAGGCTTGGCTTTGGCGACGCGTCTAAAGCCAAGCCGCGACTTTGTGCCACGCATGCAAACAGGTTTTGAGTGTGAGTTTGGCTTGCAGGATGCGTGCGGCTGTGACAATACCAGTTGATGATGCGAACCATTCTCAAAAACTCCCGTACCCGCCTGTTTGTTTCGGTTGCTGTTGCATCCGCCCTTTTGCTGTCCCTTGCAGGGTGTGGTGCGTCAGAGCCCGCGGCTGGCTCTAAAGGCGAAGTCAATATCTATTCAGCCCGCCATTATGACGCGGACGAACAACTCTATGACTTGTTTGAGAAAAATACGGGCATTGCGATCAATCGCATTGAAATGAAGGGCGACCTTCTGCTGGAGCGCCTAAAATCAGAAGGCACACAGAGCCCTGCTGACGTGATCCTCTTGGTTGACGCTGGCAATTTCTGGCGCGCCGAAACCGCTGGACTGTTCCAATCCGTTCAATCAGCAAAGCTGGACGCGACTGTCCCGGCCACCTTACAAGGGCCGAAGAAGGATTGGTTTGGCTTTGCTAAGCGCGCCCGCGTCATCGCCTATGACCCTGTTCGGGTAAAAGCAGATCAAGTTGCCACGTATGCGCAATTAGCTGAGCCTGCGCTAAAAGGCACAATCTGCGTTCGCCCATCCAGCAATATCTATAATCTGTCTTTGATGGCGTCCTTCATCGCAGATTTGGGTGTCCCCAAGGCGGAAGCTTGGGCCAAAGGCGTTGTGGCGAATTTTGCTCGCTCACCTGAAGGCTCAGACACAGATCAGCTCAAAGCCATTGCCGAAGGCAAATGTGCGGTTGCCATCGTGAACCATTATTATGCTGTGCGTTTGCAGCGCTCGACGGACCCCGCTGAAAAGGCGATTGCGAACAAGTTTGCCTTGTCCTTCCCAGATCAAGCTGGTGCAGGCACCCATGTGAATATTTCAGGCGGGGCACTCGCTGCCCACGCCCCCAACAAAGCCAATGCAATTGCGTTTTTAGAGTTCTTGGCGAGCCCTGAAGCGCAAAAAATCTTTTCTAAAGCCAATGATGAATTCCCCATCCTTGCCAGTGCGATGGATGACAATAGCGAGCTAAAAGCGCTCGCAGGCTTTAAAGAAGCCCAAACCCCGATGGCTGCTTTGGGGACCAACCAGCCAGAGGCCCAGAAAGTCTTTGATCGCGCAGGCTGGAAGTGACCACACTTGATCCGGCTGCTAGACCCAACCCCGCGCAGGATTGGGAAAGGCTGGGCACTGCCAAGCTGCTTGGTTTGCCGCTTAAAGATTGGTCGCTCTACGCATTCTTGATCGCGGTGCCAGGACTTCCAGTCCTGTTCACCGGGCTGGCCGCCCTGCGTCCAAGCGCGAGTTTTGATCATATTGCGCGCGTGCTTCTGGGCGAAATGGCGCTGACCTCGCTCGCGCTCTTGCTGTTGGCGACTTTGGGGGCAACAATCTTAGGCGTCATTGCCGCTTGGTTCGTCACGGCCTATCAATTCTGGGGGCGGACCGTGCTGAGTTGGGCCTTAGCTTTGCCCTTGGCGATGCCTGCCTATGTTGCCGCTTATGCTTGGGGTGATTTGACCGGCGCGCGCGGGTTTTGGATCGCAACTTTAGTTTATGTCACGACACTCTACCCTTATGTCTATCTAGCCGCTCGCGGCGCTTTTGAAGCCCAATCGGTGTGCGCTTTGGAAGCCGCACGCTTGTTAGGCGCTGGTGCGTGGAAGCGTTTCGTCACCGTCGCTCTGCCGCTGGCGCGCCCGGCGATTGCGGCAGGGGCGGCCCTGACAGGCTTAGAGATTGCTGCTGATTATGGGGCAGCCGATCATTTGGGCGTCTCAACCCTGACCATTGGCGTGTTTCGTGCGTGGTTTTCTATGGGTGACTTGGCCGCTGCGGCCCGCATCGCATGCCTGCTGCTGGTTGGCGTGTTGTTTCTTGTTCGGCTCGAGCGCAAGTCCCGCGCAGGTTTGGTATCGGGTGGCTCGACCCGCTGGCGGACGCCACAACGGGCATCTGTCTCTGGCGTGCATCAAGTTCTTGTAACCGGCTTTTGTTTTTTCATTTTGACGCTGGGCTTGGTCATCCCTGTGCTGCATCTCGCAAGCCTCGCGATCGCGAGCGGATTGCCCGAGCGGGCCTTGAGCAAGCCATTGGCTGCTACCGCACTACTTTGCGCGTTAGGGGCCAGCGCCACTTTAGTGTTAGCAGGCCTAAGCGCCTTTGTAGGTCAACGAAGTGCGCAAGCCAGCGCCTTTGTCCGCGCCGTCAGCCTTGCGGGCTATGCGACCCCCGGTGCCGTGACGGCATTGGGGATATTGGCAGCACTCGCTTTGAGCGGGTCTCATGTGGTTGCAGCTTTGAGCGGCCCACTGGCGATCGTGGCGCTCTGCTATGCCTATGCCGCGCGCTTTACCGCAGCAGGGCTAGAGCCCTTAAGTGCGGGCCTTGAAAAATCGACCCGTTCGATGCGGGAATCGGCACAGACTTTAGGCGCAAGCCGGATCAAGCGCTTTTTAACGTTGGAAGCCCCTTTAGCAGCCCCGTCAGCCTTTGCAGCAGCTTTGATTGTCGCTGTCGAGATCGCCAAGGAATTGCCAGCAACCACAATTCTGCGTCCCTTCGGCCTTGATACACTGGCCGTTCGTGCCCACGCCTATGCAGCTGATGAGCGGCTGGGTGCTGCAGCTTGGCCGGCGCTTGCGATTGTGTTGGTAGCTTTAATCCCCACCCTCTTGTTTTCACACGGCCTTTCAAAGTCGCGGGCGGGGCAATCATGAGCGCATTTGCCCTTGAAGCACGCAACCTCAGCCGCACTTTTGGCGCGGTCAAGGCGCTGGATGACGTGAGCCTGAGCCTTGAGGCAGGCAAAGTGCTGGCGCTGCTTGGTCAATCTGGCTCTGGCAAAAGCACGCTTCTGCGGGTGCTGGCCGGGCTTGAAAGCTTGGACGCGGGCGAGGTTTATGCCGATGGCCGACTGGTTAGTGATGTGCGCACCACGGTCCCGCCCGAGAAGCGTCCCCTAGGCATGGTGTTCCAGGACTATGCCCTGTTTCCCCATCTGACCGCTTTAGGCAATGTCGCATTTGGACTAGGCCATTTGAATAAATCCGACCGTTTGGGTCTAGCCGCGTCCTGGCTAACGCGTGTGGGCCTTGGTGACCGCGGCGGCGCATTCCCACATGAGCTCTCCGGCGGCGAGCAACAACGTGTCGCCCTCGCGCGCGCCCTTGCCCCTAACCCGCGCGCCATTTTAATGGATGAACCTTTCAGCGGCCTTGACCCGCATCTGCGCGCTGACTTGCAATCGAGCATGCTGGCCACCTTAGCCGAAGCAGGCGTCGCCGCTTTGATCGTCAGCCATGACACCGAAGAAGCACTCGCAGTGGCCGATCATGTCGCCATCATTGAGCATGGCCGCATTCTGCAGAGTGGTTTGCCAAGTGAAGTCTATCGTGCGCCGAAGTCCCTAGAAGCAGCCCGCGCATTGGGAGCGGTTTGGAGCCTTGATGGGCACGCACGGAATGGCCGTGTGGAGACAGGCCTTGGCACCTTTGACAGCCCGTTTGACGGCCCAGTTGTTGTATGTTCCCGACCTGAAGCAACCCTCGTTACGGCCTCAGATGAGGGGCAACACATTGTTGTAGATCGCCGGGGTGTCGGCCGCTTTTTGACCCTCAAGCTGCAAGCTGAAGCGGGCGATAGCGGGTTCATTACCGCTCTGGTTGAGGCGAAAACTGCGCCAGAGAGAGGTCAACCTGTTGCCCTAAGCCTGCTTCCTGAAGATGTGTTTGTCTTTAAAGCTTAAAGCGAACTATCCACCTCACTTGAAAAACCCGTCAAGCTTGCCCAAGGTGGGCGAATGACTGCTTTGACTGCCCCCCTCACCCGCTTGATGCAGACCCGCTTTGGTCCAAACGCAGAGGTGCGCGAGATGACACGTCTGTCGGGCGGGGCAAGCCAGGAGACGTGGGGCTTTAGCCTCCAAGTGCCCAACAAAGCACCGCGCCACCTCATTCTGCGTCGTGCGCCGTTTCAAAGTGCCGCCAAGGGTGAAGCCATTGGACTTGTGAAAGAGGCGCAAATCATTGCCGCCGCCGCACAAACTGGTACACCCGTCCCCGAAATCATTCACGTCTGCGGGCCAGAAGATGACTTAGGCGATGCCTTCATCATGGCCCATGTGGCAGGGCAAACGATTGCGAGGAAAATCCTGCGCGATGAGGAATACAGCCTCGCCCGTCCGCTTCTGGCATTTCAATGCGGCGAAGCCTTGGCAAAAATCCATGCAGTCGCGCCAGACAACTTGCCGCCAGACCTGCCGATAAGTCATGGCTTGGATCAATTGGACCGCTATGAAGCCATTTATCGCGGCTTTGACATGGACCGTCCAGTATTTGAGCTTGCTCTGTCGTGGCTGCGTCAACATGCACCGCCCCCCTTGCCCACGACCTTGGTGCATGGCGATTTTCGCAATGGCAATTTGATGGTCAATGAAAGCGGTCTCGCCGCTGTTTTGGACTGGGAGCTGGCCCACCAAGGAGACCCACGCGAAGATCTGGGCTGGATCTGCGTAAACTCTTGGCGCTTTGGCGTACGTGACAAGAAGGTTGGGGGGTTTGGCCACCTTGAAGACCTATTGGCAGGCTATCAGGCCTCCGGTGGCCAGTCGTTCGAGCCAAGGGACCTTGACTGGTTTCAGGCCTTGGGCAGCTTTAAATGGGGTATCATGTGCTTGATCATGTATCAGGCCTTTGCCACCAAAGCCGATCCGTCGATTGAGCGGGCCATGATTGGCAGGCGGGCGTCTGAAGCTGAAATTGACTTACTCAATCTGATCGAAGGCCGCCCCCATGCATGAAGCCCCCTCCTCTGAAGAATTACTGGGCTCCGTCATCGGCTTCTTGAACCAAGTTGCGGCCCCGCAACTCAGCGGCCAAGCCGCCTTCCACGCGCGCGTCGCTGCCAATGCTTTGGCTTTGGTCGAGCGCGAGTTGGCGCAGAGGCCTGCTGCGGACGCGCGGGCGCAGGACCTGTTCGCTGCCCTGTTGAACGATAAAGCAAGCACTTTAGAAGCCCTCAACCGCCAAGTTTGCGCGCAAATTCGATCGGGTGACCTAGCGTGTGACAATCCAAGTCTTTTGGCTGCCCTGCGTGAGATTACCTCAGCCCAATTGGCGATTGATCAGCCCAGCTATAGCGGCCTGAACCCATGAGCCAGAAGTGGCAACGCTGGATCATAGGCGGGATTATTAGCCTCAATCTGTTGGTTGGGCTGACGGCCTATTTCATGCGAGATAATTTGTTCCGTGAACTGATCCAGCCCGCCGTCCCATTTCAAGTGGACGAACCACCGCCCGTCCCCGACTATAGTGACGCAGCAGCTTGGGCTTTCCGCCCGCAAGGGGCCAATGCGAGCCTTGGTAAAGCCGACATCTTCATCGTGCATCCCACAACCGCTTGGAGCGGCAATACGGGTTGGAACATGGATATCGCAGACAATGTCTCCCGCACGAGGCTGGAAACGATTGCCCTGCCCAATCACGCAGAACCTTTTGCCGCGGCAGGCCCCCTTTGGGTACCTCGTTATCGCCAAGCCGTGCTATTCGCCCTGTTGTCACAGCGGGACGATAGCCGCGAGGCGCTCAACCTCGCCTATGAAGATGTCGCGCGCGCCTTTCTGACCTTTCAGCAAGCGCGCAACCCTAACCGCCCTTTTGTTCTGGTGGGACTCGGGCAAGGTGGCCTGCATGTGCTCCGGCTCTTACAAGAAAAGGGCGATTTGGGGCCGATGTTGGCCGCAACCTATCTGATTGATCAGCCAGTACCCAATGCTCTGTTCGAAGGCCCACGTGCAGTGCCAAATTTTCCTAAACCCTGTCAGAGCGCCAAACAGACTGGCTGCTTTGTTAGTTACAATAGCCTTGATGGCGGAGACCAACGCGGCGCGCGCATCTTGAAAGAGCGTTCAACGATCTGGACAGCGGATATGGGCTATCGTGCCATTGGCGGGGGGCGCTTTGCATGTGTGAACCCACTGACAGGGGCAGCACCGCTTAACAATGCGACCGCCAGCACCAATCGAGGCTCCGCCGCTGCAAGTGGCCTCGAACGCGGTACAGAGCCTGCCTTATTGCCCGGAGAGACGGGTGCCCGATGCCGCAATGACTTGTTGTGGGTCGAGGTAAACCGCCCTGCAGCTTTGTCACGGGCGCGGTTCGAATTGGGCACTTTCTATAAAATCACCGGCTACAATCTGTTTTACGCCGGACTCAGCACCGATGTCCAAGCGCGGGTCAATGCGCTGAGGTAAGACCCGATCTTCACAGAAAAAAGCCCGCCGAACCCAAAGTTCCGACGGGCTTTTAACTGTTCGGCTTAACAGGCTTTACATCCCAAAGCGGGCTTTTAGTTCAAGTGTCATCTCTTCAATCGCCTTCACAGTAACCGGATCCTTTTCACGGGCCTTCCAGTATTTGGCGATCTTCTTGAAGTTCTTCAAAGGTGCTTTGACACCCAAAACTGGCAGGATTTTGACCACGAAGAACAGACTTGGCGTGACGGTGCAGTCAGCCAAACTGAATTTATTGCCAGCCGCATGTTTCTTGCCCGTCAACACATATTCGAGGTGACCCAGTGCGGTATAGACGTCTGCAATGGCTGCTTTAACGACTTCTGGATCTTTGCCAGGGCCCAACAGACCAAACACTTTGCCCATGGCGGGGCCCACATAGATGTCATTCACCCGCGAAATCAGACGCACCTGTGCCTTCTCTTCGGGCTTACGTGGACGCAGAGCAGGCTTTGGGAATGCGTCTTCGAGATATTCCAGAATGACTTCTGACTCCGGCAAGGACATACCCGAGTCTGTGACCAAGCAAGGGATTTTCCCGATTGGGTTAATCGCCAGAAACGCTTCGCTTTTCATGCCGCCGCCTGGAGGGGGCAAATACTCAACTTCCAAACCCTTAGCAGCAATCTGCATCTTCACGCGCTGCACAAAGGGGGAAAGGTCACTTCCATATAATTTCATCGCTCAAGCTCCCTGGTTCTTATAACAACTAGCGCGCTTCACCTGTCCTCACGACAGATCCTTATCTATCGATCTCGACTCGAACCGCGCGCCATTCTTGCGTGGATAGGTAGCGTCACACGCGAGTCTGGCCAATAACTTTGACAGCCTAAATGCCAATCAATGCTGTCAATTCACAACTATTGATCAGCCACTGTTCATAAATGCCAGTCTTGCTTGGTAATGAATAATGGCGCTCGACTGGGTCTCGCCTCAAAGGCCGATAATCGCTACCGAGCAGACATTGCTGGCAGGAGCCCCGCCGAGATTGTGCGTCAGCCCTAAGCTCGGGTTGGACAATTGGCGATCACCTGCACGACCCTGCAATTGCAGATACATTTCATACAGCATCCGCAATCCCGAAGCACCAATGGGATGGCCAAAGCATTTCAAGCCACCATCAATCTGGCACGGCACTTGGCCGTCGTCATCATAAAAGCCATTCATGACATCTTTCCAGCCTTGGCCTTCGGGCGAGATGAACAGGTCTTCCATCGTCACAAGCTCGGTCACCGAGAAGCAATCATGGACCTCAATCATCGAAATCTGGTCACGCGGACGGTCAATACCTGCCTCCAGATAGGCCTTCTTCGCGGCGATACGGGCCGTGTGGAAGTAAGAGCCATCCCAAGAATTATGCTGGCTTTCCATCCCGTTGGAGACCGATAGCTGCAAAGCCTTCACATAGACCAAGTCTTTCTTGCCCAAAGCACGCGCGATTTCAGGCGTCGTGACGATCGCAGCCGCCGCGCCATCGGACACACCACAGCAATCAAACAGACCCAAAGGCTCTGCAATCATCGGGGCGGCCATGACTTGTTCTTCGGTCACCACATTACGCAAATGCGCCTTCGGATTTTTTGAGCCATTGGCGTGGCTCTTTACCGAGACATGGGCAATGGCGCGTTTGAGGTCCTCACGCGACACATTGTGCTTGGCGCGATACGCGCTGGCCAATTGGGCGAAGTTACCGGGGGCTGAACCATTCGGGGCGGTCTGGGGAATATAGGTCCCCATATTGCCAGTGGGCAGACCGCCATAGCCTGTATCTTTCAGTTTTTCGACGCCAACGGCGATTGCAATGTCAGCAGCGCCTGCGGCCACGGCATATACTGCGCCTCGAAACGCCTCAGAGCCTGAAGCACAAAAATTCTCAACCCGCGTCACCGCAATATTGGGCAGGCGTAGCGCGATTGACAAAGGGGTGCCGCCCTTGCCGGTGCCGATTTCGTCAATGTGGGTTGAAAACCAAGCCGCATCCAATTGCGTCGGCTCGATCCCGGCATCGGTCATCGCTTCCAAATAGGCCTCGACCATGAGTTCCTCAGGGCCGCAATCCCAACGTTCCCCAAATTTGGAACAGCCCATGCCAATGACGGCGACCTTGTCACGAATTCCTGCGGCCATGATGATGCCTCCCTGAGCCTATGCGGCATTTATTTTTCTGGACTGTGACGCAGATTGGTCAGGGTTTCAAGCGGCAGTTTGGCTACTTTGTTGTGGCTTTTGGGACGGTACGATCAAAAAACGCGAGGGCTTCGTCCCAATCCTCAGTGTGAATGCCGTGCAGGCCGGGCCGCATGTAAAACGCTAAGACGCCATTCCCATCGGGTCTTCGCAACTTGGACTGGGTAAAGGCTGGCGCGCCAAGCAGCTGATAGACGGGGTCAGCACCCCTCAATGCCCGGAAGCTGCCATGCGGGTCACCCCATTGGTCCCGCCGCCCCGTTCCAATCAAAACAGGACGTGGTGCAATCAGCGCAATCAACTGGTGCTGATCGACGTCGAGGTCAACGGGTTTGCCGGAATAGGCGCGGTAAGATGGCGCAAACCAATGGGGAAAAGACGCGGTAATATCTGCCGCAGGCTCACCCACATCGTCACGTCCCAAAGCCGCCCCTGCAGTGCCCGATTGAAGAGCCCAGACCGCCGCAGGCCGCGGGTCAAAGGCTGCGGCCAGCAAAGCGGCCTTCCCGTGCCGCGAATGGCCCCACAACATCACCCGACTTGGGTCTAGTCGTGGGTCTGCACTCAAAACATCCACCATGCGCGATGAGGTCCAAGCCCAAGCGGCAATCGCCCCGGTCCGTTGGGCAGGGGGCGTCCCGGCTGGCGTCAAGGCCTGCAAATAGGGCTCCGCAACCACGGGCACATCAGGCACCACATCGCCGGGATGCCAAGATGCCAAAGCATAGCCCTTGGCGGCTAATGTCTCCCAAGGCGGCGCATTGGCGTGCAGACCGAAGATGGCTGTCACGAGGAATTCTGGCACGCCGCCGCCACATTCTTGCGGCAGAGGCATGGTAGTTGTGCGCATACCCTGCTGTTTCCCGAGCAGGACGTCATTGCCACAAAAGGTGCCGCCCGCGATAACCGGGAACGGGCCTTTGCCTTTAGGGGTCATCAAAATTAAATCGACAACGGGGTGCCCGTTCGGCCAAGGCCCTGTTTGGGCAGTCTTTAGGGAAATTGTGATGCGCTCAATGGTGCCAATCGCGCCTTTTACGGGGGCCTGAAGCACCTCCCGGCTGACGATCTCATATCCTGCAGGTGCAGGCATTGCGCCATAGATTTCGCTTTGAAAGCGCGCTTTCAAAAGGGGCGCGCGGCGGTTCTGCCAATCTTGTTGGGTTTGCACCGCTGGGTCAGAGCGGAAAGCCGCCAACACCGGGGGCGAGGCCACTGGGCCCGTAATTTCACGCGGGACATTGGGAAGGCGTTGAAGCGCACATCCGCCAGCGCTGAGCGCCAAGCCAGTGACAATTAGAACAGCCCCCAAAACAAGTTTTCGACGCAATCCCATAGGCTTGTCCCTTTTTGCTTGGCTAATCAGGCCTACGACAGGGCCTCCATTGTGGCTACAGGGTTTGGGCGGACGGGTCTATTAAATTGCGGGTTAGGAAAAGCCCGTCGAGTGGTGTCATCCCCGGAGGCGTCAGCCTATCGGGGACCTAGTGCCGCAAAGTCCAATGGGGTCCCCGCTCTGCGCTATCGCTGCGGCGGGGATTGTCTGTTTGTGATGTGCAAGTATGGTTGGGCTGGTTAGGCAATTTGGTGGGTGGCCGCCCACCAAATTGCCGACGTTGGTACGACCGTGCGGGGATCGGGTTTTGAGGCCCGTTGT
>Ga0247831_1000852_pt1 | contig 63817 bp, 65 predicted proteins | sample LaCruzMarch2015__9_FD_192406 | JGI IMG/M metagenome (GOLD analysis project Ga0247831, IMG submission 192406) | Freshwater microbial communities from meromictic Lake La Cruz, Castile-La Mancha, Spain - LaCruzMarch2015_1m | ecosystem: Environmental > Aquatic > Freshwater > Lake | place: Spain...
CGCTCATCTTGTTTGATGCGAATGACCCCGATCAGTTGCACCGCTGTGAGTTGTTTGGCGCAGACATACTGGAAACCAGTGTCGCCATGGGCGGCACGGTCACCGGCGAGCATGGTGTGGGCGTGGAAAAACTCAACTCCATGTGCGTGCAGTTTTCAGCCGCCGAAAACGAGCAAATGTTTGGCGTGAAACGCGCTTTTGATCCGCAAGGTTTGCTCAACCCTGGCAAGGTGATTCCCACCCTGCAACGCTGTGCCGAGTACGGCAAGATGCTGGTGCGTGGCGGGCAAATCAGCCACCCAGATTTGCCGAGGTTTTAGATTGCTTTACTCACCTTCTAGTGGGAACTTTAAGCAGGCGACAAATCTCTAGGTTGTATGGCGGCCAAGATGCGCCCCATCTTTGCCTTGGTGACGGCCATGTCATATTCCATTTGTCCGCGCAACCACCAACCATCACTTAAACCAAAATAACGACACAAACGCAAATCAGTGTCGGCTGTGATGGCGCGCTTACCCGCCACGATATCGCCAATGCGTTGCGGTGGCACGCCAATGTCTTTGGCCAAGCGGTATTTGGTTAAACCCAACGGCTTGAGAAACTCCTCATCCAGCATTTCACCTGGTGTCACCGGTTTGATTTTTTTCATGCCAACTCCTTCTCAGTGGTAATCCACAATTTCAACATCCGAAGCCCCTTCAGTGCCCCACTTAAAACACAGCCGCCATTGATCATTGATACGAATGCTGTATTGCCCTTTTCTATCGCCACTCAATGCCTCCAACCGGTTACCGGGGGGTGCGCGCAAATCCTCCAGCAAGTTTGACCAACTTAATTGCTGAAGTTTTCGAAGCGCTGGTCTTTCAATGTTTACCCACCGAGCCACCCGGGTGCCCGAGTAAAGCAAGAGTGTGTCGGCGCATCTAAAGGATTTAATTGCCATCTATATTAACGCATGACGTTATTATTTATCACGCCGCACACCATAAACCTTCATGGCCGCATCCATTTGCGCCGACTCGGTTGTGCTGTCAGGGTAAAAGCGATAACTGGGTGCCACGATGGGATGCGCCTGCATAACTTCCACGACCATCACGCCTTGAATTTTGAATTTATCGCCAACCATCCTCAGCAGGGGCTCGGCAAAAGCATAGAACGCCTCATCACTGGCATTCACATATTGCGCAGTGCCGATCAATTTCCAGCCCTTTTGCACAAAGATGTCAATCAAACTGACGCACACCTTGGGGGTTTGCTGAATATTTTTAACGCTGATGGGCGACGCAATATGCGCGATAACCATATGCTTTTCGCCAAAAGCGGCAAAAACCTCCTTGGGCGAGACATTGGGTTGACCTTGCGCATCGGCCGTGGCGAGCCAACACAGTACGCTTCGTTGGATAAAGAGATGCCACGTTGATTCAGTGTTCATCGACTTATTGTCATATGCATGGCAATACATGGATACATTGAGCGTTGAAAAACTGAAACTTCTTATGACTGAGATTGCTTTGACCTTGCGTTAGGCAATGACAGCGTTTTTACCTAGCCCCAACACCGCCGTGCCCAACCGCACCATGACAAAGCCACTTGCAGTTCTGCATACTGGCTGTCCACACTGTGAGTTCGCCCTGCTGGCAGGTCAAGAATAGGGCTACTTCATTCCTCCTAGACTTTGCGCCTGCATTGACAGCATTTGAGTGAAACCATGGAACTTCTAGCTTTTTTTCTGCTTTATTTTGGATTGACCTTTGTCTGGAGATCGGTGCTGGTGTACCGCAAAACAGGCATCAATCCCTTGGTGTTGGGTAAGGGCGACGACGCCTACGGCTTTGTAGGGCGCGCCTTCAAGCTGACCATCATGCTCATCGCTGCTTTTGTGCTGATGCGCGCATATTGGCCAGCTTCAACGCAAGAGATTGGCACGATCGCGGCTTTGCAATCGCCCACGTGGACCGCGCTGGGATGGCTGTTGATGGGCCTGTCCTTGGTGATCATGCTGGTGGCTCAGGCGCAGATGGGGATGTCCTGGCGCATCGGCATTGATGAAAAAAACCGCACGGGCTTGGTGACACAGGGTCTGTTTGCGCTGTCGCGCAACCCGATTTTTTTGAGCCTGCGCATCACCCTACTGGGACTGTTTTTTTACTCGCCCAACGCCTTTACGTTGGCGCTGTCCAGTGTGGGTGAGGTGCTGATGCAGCTTCAGGTACGCCTGGAAGAGCAGCACCTCTTGGGTCAGCATGGCGAGGTGTACGCCACCTACTGCCAAAAAGTGCGGCGCTGGATGTGACCCATGCATCACCAGATACTCCATTCACACCAGCCGTCATGCTGTGCCTGCGCGTGTAGCGAACATCGCAGCTTTGCTGCGGTGAGCGGCGGGCGGGCACAGCGTGACGGCTTGTCAGCAATAGCCTGATGACGACCACTTAACGAGAGCCAAACACCGCAGTCCCCACCCGCACCATGTTGCTGCCAGCCTGCACAGCAGCTTCAAGGTCGGCGCTCATGCCCATGGACAAGGTGTCAAACTGGGGCAAGGCCAAAGCGGTTTGCAGCTCATCAAACAAGCGCTTGGCTTGGGTGTGTACGGCCAGTTGCGCATCAAAACTCTCCATCGCATCGGGAATGGTCATCAAGCCGCGCAGCACCAAGCGCGGCAAGGCCGACACCGCTTGGGCCAAAGCCAGCGCCTCGGGGGGCGACACACCCGCTTTGGTGGGGCCGCCATCGATGTTGACTTGCAAACACACTTGCAATGGCGGCAGGTGTGCGGGGCGTTGCTCGCTCAAGCGTTGAGCGATTTTCAAGCGGTCCACGCTGTGCACCCAATCGAAATGCTCGGCCACCAAACGGGTTTTGTTGCTTTGCAATGGGCCGATGCAATGCCACACCAAGCCCGCCACACCTTGCAGTGCCGCGATTTTGTCGACGCCCTCTTGCACATAGTTTTCGCCAAAGTCGCGCTGGCCCAAGGCGGCGACAGCGGCGACGGCATCGGCGGGGAAGGTTTTGGACACGGCAAGCAACTTCACACTGAGCGTTGGGCGCCCTGTTTGCAACGCCGCTTGTGTGATGCGTTCACGCACTGCTTGATAACGCTTGCTCAGTTCATCCATGATGGAACTGTAACAAGCCCCGACCATGCACCACGACCTGAACCACTGGCTGACTCAAACCCTTGCCCTGGAGGCTTCTGACCTGCACCTGAGCGCGGGCTTGCCGCCCATGGTGCGGGTGCACGGTGAACTGCAAACCTTGCCTGTACCCTTCCTGACCGCGCCGCAACTCGAAGACATCTTGCGCCAAGCTTTGCCTGACTGGTCAGCGCAAGAACCATTCACCAAGTCGACATCCCATTTGCCAAGGGATCAAGCTTGGCCACAAGACCACGACACCGCCATCGATTGGCCCGGCTTGGGGCGTTTTCGGGTGAACGTGTTTGCACAGTCGCGTGGCTGGTCCTCGGTGTGGCGGGTCATCCCACAGCAAGTACCGCAGTTGGCTGACATTGGTGCGCCTGCCTGTTTGACAGAGTGGGTACGCCAACCGCATGGTCTGTTGCTGGTCACCGGCGCCACCGGGTCGGGCAAATCCACCACCTTGGCCGCCTTGGTGCACCACCTGAACGCCACGCAAGCGCTGCATATCCTCACCTTGGAAGACCCGATCGAGTTTGTCCACACCAGCCAGCGCAGCCTGGTGCAGCAGCGCAGCGTGCCAGGCCACAGCGCGGGTTTTGACACGGCTTTGCGGGCTGCCCTGCGGCAAGACCCGGACGTGATTTTGGTCGGCGAAATGCGTGATTTGCCCACGGTGCGATTGGCCTTGAGCGCGGCTGAAACCGGGCATTTGGTCCTGGGCAGCTTGCACACCCGCAGCGCCACGCAAGCGGTTGAGCGCTTGGTCGATGTGTTCCCCAGCAGCGACAAAGCCTTGGTGCGCCAGCAATTGAGCTTGTCGCTTTTGGGCGTGGTGACCCAAACCTTGTGCCGCAGGGCCGACGGCGCCGGCCGTGTCGCAGCCCATGAGTTGTTGTATGCCACCCCAGCGGTGCGCCACCTGATCCGCGAGAGCAAAACCGCGCAACTGCCCACGGTGCTGCAAACCGGCGCACAGCACGGCATGCAAACCCTGGCGCAAAGCATGGCGCAGCTGGTTTCTCGTGGGTTGGTTTCACCCGAGGAAGCCCTGCAACACAGCTGAGCGCATGGCCCTAAGATGCAGACCTTCTGTCTGGAGCCACACACATGCCACGCATCAACCCGAAAACCCACGAACCCTCCACCGCCACCTCAGTCGCCTTCATTGGTTTAGGCGTCATGGGCTACCCGATGGCTGGCCACTTGGCACAAGCCGGCCACCGGGTCACGGTCTACAACCGTCACCCGGTCAAAGCCAAAGCGTGGTGTGCCGAGTTCCCCGGTCATGCCAGCGCCGCCACGCCCCGCGAAGCCGCCGCCGGGGCGGAGATGGTGTTTTGCTGCGTTGGCAATGACGACGATCTGCGCGCAGTCATGCTCGGTGCCGACGGCGCATTCAGCGGCATGAAAAAAGGCTCGGTGCTGGTCGACCACACCACCGCCTCGGCCAATGTGGCGCGCGAGTTGTTTGCCAAGGCACAAGCCCTGGACGTGCATTTCGTCGATGCGCCCGTCTCTGGCGGCGAAGCTGGCGCGGTCAATGGCCTGCTGACCGTCATGTGCGGCGGCGAGACGGCAGCTTTTGAGCGCATCAAACCCGTGGCCATGGCTTTCGCCAAAGCCGTCACCCTGATGGGTGCGAGTGGCGCCGGGCAACTCACCAAAATGGTCAACCAGGTGTGCATTGCAGGCCTGGTGCAGGGTCTGGCCGAGGGGATTGCGTTTGGCATGAAAGCTGGCCTGCAGATGGAACAGGTGCTCGAGGTGATTGGCAAAGGCGCGGCGCAAAGCTGGCAAATGGACAACCGGGGCAAAACCATGGTGGCGGATAAATTCGATTTCGGTTTTGCTGTGGACTGGATGCGCAAAGACCTGGGGCTGGTGATCGACGAAGCCAAGCGCAACGGCGCTCGCGTACCAGTGACTGCGCTGGTCGATCAGTTTTACGCGGATGTGCAGGCCATGGGCGGTAACCGCTTGGACACCTCGAGCTTGCTCAAGCGGCTACGCTGAAACCACAAAGCCACCCGCAGGTGGCTATGGGTTGGCAGCTGGCGCTGTCATCTTTTGGGTTGGTTGCTGTTGGCGGGCTTGTCAGGCGGCGGCGGCGGCAACAGGTTGCGCAGCTCTTCCTCGGTGATGATTTCAAACACGCGCACCACTTTGTTAACCCCGTTGACATTACGGATCACATTGGTCGCGCTGTTGGCCTCGCGCAGGGTGACCCGGCCCATCAGGTAAACCGTGCCACGCTCGGTGACCACTTTGAAGGCATTGGCAAACAAATCACGGCTGTCGATCAAGCTGCCCTTGACCTTGGCGGAGATCAGCAGGTCGTTGGAGCGCTCGCCTAGGCTTGAAATCGGGGTGATCGCCAACTCATTGACCACGCTGCGCACGTTTTCAATTTTTTCCACCAACTGAACAACGGTCTGGCGGTCGCGCTCGCTGGCGATCTCGCCGGTCAACAACACTTGGCGGTTGAAGCTGGTGAGGTTGACATGGGCTTTGGCGCCCAAGGCGTCGCGGATACGGGCCGAGCCGCGCAACTCGATGGTTTCATCCTCGAGCTGTGCGCCCGAGGTGCGCCGGTCGCTGGCCACGATCGCGGTACCGGCAAAACCTGCCACCATCAAAGGCGCGCAAGCGCTCAAAGACAAGCTCACCAACACAGCACCACCGAAAGTCATAAGGGTTTTCGATTTCATTCTGGAGTCTCCTGTTCGCCCAACAACTGACTGTCCACGCCGTCGCACAGGCAGTGCAGCGCCAGCAAATGGACCTCTTGAATACGCGCCGTCCGGTCGTGCGGCACACACACATGCACATCGGTTTCACGCAAGGTCTGGCCGATCTTGCCACCGCCCTTGCCGGTCAAGGCAATCACCGTCAATTCGCGCTCATGGGCAGCAGCGATCGCGGTGAGCAGGTTGCGGGAGTTGCCACTGGTAGAAATCGCCAGCAACACATCGCCCGGTTGTCCCAATGCCCTGACTTGCTTGGAGAAAATCTGCTCAAAGCCATAGTCGTTGGCGATGGCGGTGAGGATGGAGGAGTCGGTGGACAGGGCGATCGCCCCCAATTCCGGGCGCTCACGCTCAAAGCGGCCCACAAACTCGGCAGCGAAATGCTGCGCGTCTGCGGCTGAACCGCCATTGCCACAGGCCAATACCTTGCCACCGCTGGTCACACAGGCCAGCAGAGCCTGAACCGCGGCGGCCAAAGGTTTGCTTAAAGTTTGCGCTGCTTGGTATTTCAAGTCTGCGCTGTCGATGAACTGCTGTTCAATGCGTTGCTCTAACATACCAGGATCATAGCGTTGCAAGATGTCATTTGTTGCCTATCGCCTGCCTTCTAGGTGGTGAATGCCGCTTTCAGCCACTGCAACTCGCCGGCTTGCACCACCACCACATCAAAACGGCATGGCGGCCACTGGCCCCAGGCCCGCAGGTAGTGCTGCGCAGCATACACAATGCGCTGGCGCTTGACCGCGCCGATGCTGGCCAATGCACCCCCTTGCCGGGCGCTTTGCCGCCGTCGCACCTCCACAAACACCACTGTCCCATCGGGGTCGCGCACAATCAGGTCAATCTCGCCGCCGCCGCGCCCGGGTGTGCGGTAATTGCGCACCAACAAGCGGTAGCCCTGGCCTTGCAAATGCAACAAAGCCATGTCCTCGGCGGCGTCGCCGAGTTGTTTGGTGGTTTTGTCCGTTGTTGCCCGAAAGGTGTTCATTGAATCCTCGCTATGAAACAGTGTTGACGGCTGTCCAAGCGGCCTGTGCCACCCAAGACCACCCCGGCGGCTGTCTGTATGTGTTGGCCACGCCGATTGGCAATCTGGCCGATATCGGCTTGCGAGCTTTGCACCTCCTGCACAGCGCCGACCTGCTGGCCTGCGAAGACACCCGCCACAGCCAGAGCCTGCTGCACAACTACGGCATTGACAAACACGCCCATGCTTGGCTGGCGTTGCACCAACACAACGAAGCCAGCGCCGCCGAGCAAGTGATTGTGCGTTTGCAACAAGGCCAGCGGGTGGTCTATTTGAGTGATGCAGGTACACCAGCGATCAGCGATCCGGGTGCGCGCTTGGTCGGCTTGGTGCAAGCCGCTGGCCTGAAGGTCTCGCCGATCCCAGGCGCGAGCAGCATCACCGCATTGCTCAGCGTGAGCGGCTGCAGCGGCGATGGGTTTGTGTTTGCAGGCTTTTTGCCCAGCAAAGCGCAAGAACGTCAAACCGTCATCGCAGCCATGGCACAAGAAGCACGGGCACAGGTTTTTTTAGAGGCTCCTCACCGGATCCAAGCCGTGGCCAAGGACATGGCCGCCTTGGGCGAGCGCCGCTTGAGTGTCGGGCGCGAACTCACCAAACAGTTTGAAGAGGTGGCCGTCATGCGGGCCGATGCCTTGCCCGCCTGGCTCGATGCCTCGCCGCAACGATGCAAGGGCGAATTCGTTCTGGTGTTGCATCCCTTGGCGTTGGCAACGACAGGCTTGGGTGAGGCCGAGCGGGTATTGGATTTGCTGCTTGCCGAGTTGCCCACCAAAACAGCCGTTCGCTTGGCCGCACAGATCACGGGCGCGCCCCGCAACCCCTTGTACGCCATGGCGCTGGCGAAAAAACCTGGCCAAGACGCCGACTGAGCCTGAGCTTCAGGTCACCAGGTGCTGGGGCTGGTTGGCGACAAAGGCCTCGATGTTGTCGATCAGTTGGTCGGCCAAGAACTGCATGGCTTGTTGCGACGCCCAGGCTACGTGCGGTGTCAAGATGAAATTGGATGAGCGAATTTCCAACAAAGGGTTGCCGTCTTTCGGGGGCTCTTGACTCAGCACATCGAAACCCGCACCGGCAATCACGCCAGTTTCCAAGGCGATCTTCAGGGCCTGCTCATCCACCAACCCGCCACGCGAGGTGTTGATCAGCAAGGCACTGGGCTTCATTTGCTGCAACTGCGCCATGCCGATGAAATGGCGCGAGTCCGGCGTCAAGGGGCAGTGCAATGAAATGATGTCCGATTCAGCAATCACCTGCGCTGCTGGGACGAAGTCCACGCCCGGAGCCTTGGGTGGCGCATGGTCGGCAAACAGCACTTTCATGCCCAACGCCCGTGCAATCTTAGCCGTGGCTTGGCCCAACACACCCTCACCAAAAATACCCAAGGTGCTGCCATGCAAGTCGCGGATCGGATGATCGAAAAAGCAAAACTGCTCCTCTTTTTGCCAGCGCCCATTCAAAACATCTTCGCGATAGGCCAACAGGTTGCGGCGCAAGGCAAAGATCAGGGCAAAGGCATGCTCTGGCACGGTGTGCACCGCGTAGTTACGGATGTTGGCGACAGCCACCCCGCACTCGCGACAGGCGTCAATGTCGATCACGTCGTAGCCTGTTGCGGCCATGGCGATCAGTTTGAGGTTCGGCAGTTGCGCCAGCGTGTCACGGCGGATCGGTACTTTGTTGCTGATGGCAACGGTCGCATGTTGCAAACGCTCGACCAATTGATCGGGTCGGGTTTGCACATGCTCGGTCCAGGCGTGCGCAAACGACGGCGTGCGCAGCTCAGCCTTTAATGATTGCCTGTCCAGAAAGACTATGTTTTGCATGTTCGACCTTGTTGATGACGGGTGCACCCAAACCCGAGGGCGGAGCATGCTGGCGCCAGTAGTTGCCCGCAGCTGCACTGCCGCTGCCAGGCTGCAGCGCAACGCCACAGTCGAGCATGGCCATTTCAGCCCCATTGATCGCAGCCATCAAATGCACCTCGTTCATGTCGCCTAAATGGCCAATGCGAAACAGCTTACCAGCGACTTTGGACAAACCACCGCCCAGTGACAGGTTGTAGCGAGCATAGGCGCGGGCAATCACTTCAGTGCCGGCAATGTCGGCAGGCAGCATCACCGCAGTGACTGTGTCTGAATACCACTTGGCTTCTGCCGCGCACAGCTTGAGTTGCCAGCCCTGGGTGACAGCGGCGCGAACACCTTGTGCCAAGTAGTGGTGACGGGCATACACATTCTCCAAGCCTTCTTCGTTGAGCATATTGATGGACTCTTTGAGACCATACATCAGTGACAAAGCCGGGGTGTAGGGGAAGTAGCCAGTGGCGTTGCTTTTCAGCATGTCTTGCAAGTCAAAGTAGGCGCGCTTGAGTTGGGCTGTTGCATGCATCGCCAAGGCTTTGTCGCTGGCGCACAAAATGCCTAAACCAGCTGGCAGCATCAAACCCTTTTGCGAGCCACTGACCGCCATGTCCACGCCCCACTCGTCAAAACGGAAATCGATACAGCCTAAAGAAGACACGCAGTCGACAAACAACAGCGCCGGGTGCACGGCCTCATCCAAGGCTTCACGCACACCGGCGATGTCAGAAGTGACTCCGGTAGCGGTTTCGTTATGGCAGACCAACACGGCTTTGAACTGGTGCTGGGTATCGCTTTTCAAAATGTCGGTGAACTGTTGCAAGGGGACGCCTGTGCCCCATTCGCAGTCGACGATATGCACATCCAAGCCCAGACGCTGACACATGTCGATCCACAGGTGGCTGAATTGACCGAACCGAGCTGCCAGCACTTTGTCTCCGGGGGAAAGGGTGTTCGTCAGTGCGGCCTCCCAGCAACCCGTGCCAGAGGACGGGAAGATGAAAGGTGTGCCGGTTTGGGTGAGGAAAATGTCTTTGAGCCCTGCCAACAGGGTCTGGGTCAGGTGCGGAAAGTTGGCTGAGCGGTGGTCTTCCATCGACACCATCATGGCGCGTTGGACGCGCTCAGGTATGTTGGTGGGACCGGGGACAAACAAGAAATTACGACCAGCCATTTGGATTCCCTTCGATGGTTAAACGTTTCACATAGATAGACTGACAAACCACCCCTGTGCTTCAGGGATGCAACACACTGTCGCCATACACAGGAAACGGTGCCACCAAATCAGCCACTTTGTCACGCACCTTGGCGATATGGACGCTGTCTTCCGGCGCCTCAAGCACATCTGCAATCAAATGCGCGGTCATGCGCGCTTGTACCTGTGTGAAGCCGCGGGTGGTCATGGCAGGTGTGCCCAAACGAATGCCGCTGGTGACCATGGGTTTTTCCGGGTCATTCGGTATGCCGTTTTTGTTGCAGGTGATGTGTGCCTGACCCAATGCGATTTCCGCAGCTTTGCCGGTGATGCCTTTGGCCCGCAGGTCCACCAACATGACATGGCTTTCGGTGCGGCCACTGACAATGCGAAAGCCACGCTCGACCAAGGTGTTGGCCAAGGTATCTGCGTTTGACAACACCTGTTGTTGGTAGCTTTTGAAAGCGGGTTGCAGTGCCTCATGAAATGCGGTGGCTTTGCCTGCGATCACGTGCATCAAGGGGCCGCCTTGCATACCTGGAAACACAGCGCTGTTGATTTTTTTCGACATCTCTTCGCTGTTGGTCAAGATGATGCCGCCGCGCGGGCCGCGTAAACTTTTGTGGGTGGTGGATGTCACCACATCGGCATAGGGCACGGGGTTGGGATAGGCGCCGCCTGCGATCAAGCCCGAGTAATGCGCCATGTCCACCATCAGGTAGGCGCCAATGCTTTTTGCCACCTCGGAGAATCGCTGCCAATCAATTTTCAGTGAATAGGCCGATGCCCCAGCGATGATGAGTTTGGGTTTGTGGGTGTGGGCCATGCGCTCCATCGCGTCATAGTCAATCTCTTCAGCGGCGTTCAAGCCATAGCTCACCACCTTGAACCATTTGCCACTCATGTTCAGGTGCATGCCATGGGTCAAATGGCCACCTTCGGCCAAGCTCATGCCCATGATGGTGTCGCCGGGTTGAAGCAAGGCCAAGAACACGGCTTGGTTGGCTTGCGAACCGGAATTGGCTTGCACATTGACGAAGTTCGCGCTGTAAAGCTCTTTGAGCCGGTCAATACACAGTTGTTCAACCATGTCGACAAATTCACAACCACCGTAATAGCGCTTACCCGGATAGCCTTCAGCGTATTTGTTGGTCAGGACCGAGCCCTGCATGCGCATGACAGCCGGGCTGGTGTAATTTTCAGAGGCGATCAGTTCAATATGCTGCTCTTGACGGGCAGCCTCTTGCAACACCGCTGACCACAGCTGCGGGTCGCTTTGGGACACATCCGTATGCGCTGGAAAGGACATCAAAGGTGTGGTGGATTTGTTCAACATGGCTGTTTTAAAAAAAGTATGGGGTGATAAACAGTGTATCGGTTAGGCGTAACGGCTGACCATGTCATCGAGTGCAATGGGTTTGATGCGTGCCGCATGCCCAGCACACCCAAAGGCTTCGAAACGGGCTTTGCAAATGGCGCGCGCAGCCTTGCGAGCGGCGATCAAAGCTTTGCGTGGATCGAATTCGCTTTTGTCTTGTGCAAACGCTTGGCGCATGGCGCCAGTCATGGCCAAACGGATGTCGGTGTCGATGTTGACCTTGCGCACGCCAGAGCGGATACCGCGCTGGATTTCTTCCACGGGCACGCCATAGGTTTCTTTGATGTCGCCGCCGAATTCACGGATGATGGCCAGCCATTCTTGCGGCACGCTGCTCGAGCCGTGCATCACCAAATGGGTGTTGGGCACTGATGTATGGATAGCCACGATCTGGTCCATGGCCAGAATGTCGCCCGTGGGCTTGCGGGTGAATTTGTAAGCACCGTGGCTGGTACCAATCGCGATCGCCAAGGCGTCCACGCCGGTACGCTCGACAAAGTCTTTGGCCTGCACCGGGTCGGTCAGCAGCATGTCGTGGGTGAGCTTGCCGACCGCGCCGACGCCGTCCTCTTCGCCGGCTTCGCCGGTTTCCAAGGAGCCCAAACATCCGAGTTCTCCTTCGACCGATACGCCGACCGAATGCGCCATTTCGCAGACACGGCGAGTCACGTCCACGTTGTATTCATAACTCGAAGGTGTTTTGCCATCTTGCATCAGGGAGCCGTCCATCATCACGCTGGAAAAGCCCGAGCGTATGGACTGCTGGCAAACCGCCGGCGACACGCCATGGTCTTGGTGCATCACCACGGGGATATCGGGGTGCGATTCGATCGCGGCCAACACCAGATGGCGCAAATACGCTTCACCGGCATATTTGCGTGCACCCGCAGACGCTTGCAAAATCACCGGGCTGTGTGTTTCTTGTGCGGCCTCCATGATGGCTTGCACTTGCTCTAAGTTATTGACGTTGAATGCAGGTACGCCATACCCGTGTTCGGCAGCATGGTCCAGTACTTGGCGCAGTGAAACGAGAGCCATATTGAAATCTCCAAAAGAAAAATTAAAAAAGAGAAGGCCTCAGGCCTTTTTCTTGCGTTCCATCATGCGCCAGACAAAAGGCGTGAAGATCAGTTGCATCGCCAGTTCCATCTTGCCGCCCGGCACCACCACGGTGTTGGCACGTGACATGAAGGAGTCGGGAATCATGTTGAGCAAGTACGGGAAGTCGATGCCTTTGGGATTGGCAAAGCGGATGACCACCATGCTTTCATCCGGCGCTGGAATTTCACGCGCTATAAACGGATTGGATGTGTCCACACAAGGCACGCGCTGAAAGTTCACATGGGTGTGGGCGAATTGCGGGCAGATGTAATTCACGTAATCGGGCATGCGGCGCAAGATGGTGTCGGTCACCGCTTCGGTGGAATAACCGCGCTTGGATTTGTCGCGCCACAATTTTTGAATCCACTCGAGGTTGATGACGGGCACCACGCCGATCAGCAAGTCGGGGTGTTTGGCGATATTGGCTTCAGGCGTGACCACGCCGCCGTGCAAGCCTTCGTAAAACAACAAGTCTGTGCCATCAGGCACATCTTCCCAAGGCGTGAAGGTACCGGGCTCTTGTTTGTAAGGTGCGGCTTCTTCATGGTCATGCAAATACTTGCGACGCTTGCCGCTGCCAGTGTCTCCATAGCTGCGGAACAAGGTTTCAAGTTCAGAAAACAAATTGGTGGTCGGGCCGAAATGGCTGAAATTTTTATCACCCTGCTTTTCGGCTTCGGCGGCTTTTTTGCGCATTTCCAAACGGTCGTAGCGGTGAAAGCTGTCGCCTTCGATGATGGCAGCAGTGACCTTCTCACGGCGAAAAATATTTTCAAACGTACGTGTGACAGAGGTTGTTCCGGCGCCGGATGAGCCGGTGATAGCGATGATGGGATGTTTGACTGACATGGTGTTCTTTTTTTCCGGAAGGATTCAAGTACGAAACAAACTGCGCTCAGAAAACAGGGGGTTGTCGTTATGTGCTTGCGTCGGCTCATTATGGTAACGCTCAATGCGCTCGACTTCGTTTTTCGAGCCAAACACCAAGCCGATGCGCTGGTGCAAACCGCTGGGCTGAACCGACAGCATGGGTTCGCGGCCCGTACTGGCGCGGCCACCGGCCTGCTCCATCACCATGCCAATCGGGTTGGCTTCGTACAGCAGGCGCAAGCGCCCGGCTTTGCTCGGGTCTTTGTTGTCGCGCGGGTACATGAACACGCCGCCGCGCATCAAGATGCGGTGCGCCTCGGCCACCATGGAAGCGATCCAACGCATGTTGAAGTCTTTGCCCCTGACCCCTGATTTGCCAGCCAAGCACTCGTCGACATAGCGTGTGATCGGCGCTTCCCAAAACCGGCTGTTAGAGGCATTGATGGCAAATTCCTGCGTATCAGCTGGGACTTGCAATTTCGGGTGCGTCAACATGAACTCACCTAAATTCGGGTCCAGGGTGAAACCGGCAACGCCATTGCCTACTGTCAACACCAGCATGGTGGTCGGGCCGTACAGCGCATAGCCTGCGGCCACTTGGCTGGTGCCCGGCTGCAAAAAGTCTTGCTCCGTCAGGTCGCGACCACTGTCGATGGCGTCTGACGGAGCGCGCAGCACCGAGAAGATGCTGCCCACCGACACGTTCACATCGATGTTGCTCGAACCGTCCAGCGGGTCGAACACCAGCATGTACTTGCCACGCGGGTGGTTGACTGGAATTTGGTAAGGGTCGGTCATCTCTTCAGACGCCATGCCCGCCAAATGACCGCCCCATTCGTTCATGCGAGTGAACAATTCGTTGCTCAGCACATCGAGTTTCTTTTGGGTTTCGCCTTGCACATTGATGGCACCACCAGCCTCGGCCGCATGCTCGCCATACAAGCCACCCAGCTCTCCCATGGCCACGGCACGCGCGATGGCTTTGCAGGCCAAGGCAACATCCAAAATCAGCGCATTGAAGTCCCCTTTGGAGCCCGGGAATCGCCGGCGCTGTTCAATCAGGTACTGGGTCAGGGTGGTGCGGTTTCTGAGCGGCATAGGTATCTCTTTGTATGTTTATTCTGATTAAACAGCCAAATGCCAAAGGTGCAATTGATCCAAGGTGACTTGGGCCAAATCGGGCAAGATCTGCCGTGCCCCCGTGAAATCGTGGTGCGCGGTAAAACTGTTGGGTGTGACGATCACCGGAAGACCGGCGCTGAGTGCCGAGCGCAATCCATTGGAGGAGTCTTCAAACGCCAAGCAGTCTGAGCCCGTCAGTCCCAAGCGCGTCAATGTTTGCGTATAGGCCTGCGGATGTGGTTTTTTGTTGGGTGCAGTGGAAGCATCTTCAATCACCGTGAAGAATGATTTCCAATCTGGACCAATGGCATCGCGCAGCAAGACCGCGATATTCACCGGCGAGGTGGTGGTGGCGATGGCCAAGCGCAAACCTGCTTGGTGTGCGCTTTGGATCAGGCTGAGTACCCCTGGGCGCAATTGCACCCCGAAAGACTGCACAGCATTTTCATAAGCCGCCGATTTCATGGCGTGCAAACGGTCAATGGTGTCTTTCAAGCCGACGCCATCAATGTCTTTGATATCTGGGTGCACCTGTTTCCAGTAGTGCATCATGCGTTCTTTACCGCCGGAAATTTCCAGTAAGCGCGTATAGGTGTCGATATCCCAGCGCCAGTCTAGCCCTTCAGCAGCAAATGCATGGTTGAACGCCTCCAAGTGCGCCGTTTCCGTGTCAGCCAATGTGCCGTCGACATCAAATATCAGCGCTTTAAGCATCAGATCACTCTCGATATGTTTATTCATCAGGGTGGACACCCGCTTGCTGAAAGACCCGACTGGCGGCAAAGTCGAACGCAGTCAGGGTGCGTAAATCGTCGGCGCTGAGCTGCCGGTCACGGTCGGCAAATAGTCGACTTGCCTGGCGCAGGCGCGCCCGGTCCAATGCATTGCGAACGCTGCGAGCATTGGCAAAGTGGGGCTGTTGAACCCGCAGGCCAAGATAACGCTGGAACACATTGTCGGCATCTGGGGCAAACACATAGTTCTGCTCTTCCAGCATTTTTTTCGAAATCTCCAGTAACTCATCAACCGAATAGTCGGGAAAGTCGATGTGGTGAGCGACGCGGGAACTCATGCCGGGGTTGGATTCGAAGAAGGTATCCATTCGGTCTTTGTATCCCGCCAGAATCACCACCAAGTCATCACGCTGGTTTTCCATAATCTGTAGCAGAATTTCTATGGCCTCCTGCCCGTAGTCACGCTCGTTTTCCGGGCGGTACAGGTAATAGGCTTCGTCAATAAAGAGCACCCCGCCCATGGCTTTCTTCAGCACTTCTTTGGTTTTGGGCGCGGTGTGACCGATGTACTGGCCAACCAAATCGTCGCGGGTCACTGCCACTAAGTGGCCCTTGCGAACATAGCCAAGGCGGTGCAGGATTTTCGCCATGCGCATGGCCACCGAGGTTTTACCGGTACCCGGATTGCCCACAAAGTTCATGTGCAAGCTCGGCGCCTCGCTGACAAGACCCAAATTGGTACGTAGCTTGTCAATCACCAGCAGGGCCGCTATATCGCGGATGCGGTTCTTGACCGGGGCTAAGCCCACCAGATCTCGGTCCAGCTCGGCAAGGACCTCCTCCACCTGCGACTGGGCCAAAACCTCACCCACGCTACGCGCTTGGCCAAGGGCCGTAGCCGAAGCGTCTGAGGTTTGCGCCGCCGTTGTCACGGGTGTCTCGGCGCGTACGCCAGGAATGGAGGAGTTGCTCATGGCTTTGTCGCAGTCTGGGCGCGCTTAGTAACGCTCGCCTTCGGGTTTGTCGGTGGCGTAGCTGTGCACGGTGTACTGGATCTGACGCCCGCCGACCTCTTGCCTCGTCAGGCCGAAACCGGGTTCTTTCTTCGGCCGGTTGACGATATATGACATTTGCACCGACTCAACGCCTTGTGTTGCATCGAACGCTGTGACACGAATATAGTGATTAGGGAACGTCTTGCGACAGGCATTGACCTCAGTCAAGATTGCTGACGCGTCTTTCAAGTCAAACATCGGGTTACCGTACATCTCCCAGTAGGTGTTTCGGGGATGCGGGTCGTCGGTGTATTCGACGCCGAGTGCCCAGTTTTTGCCCAGTGCGTACTCGATTTGTGTGGCGATCTGCTTGTCAGTCAGGTCGGGTAGGAAGGAGAACTGGCCCTGTGTGAGGCGATTGCCGTGGTTGGTCATCATGATGAGGTATCTCCTTAAATTGAAGCCGTCGGCGTGACGGCGAAGTCGGCGGTGTCGGTGGATTCGTAATTAAAGCTGATGTCGCCCCAGGTGTCGATGGCAGCTTTCAGTGGTGAGCACCACTTGGCGGCATCCTGCAGGATCTGAGGGCCTTCGTTCCAGATGTCGCGGCCTTCATTGCGCGCCAGCACCATGGCTTCGAGGGCGACCCGGTTCGCCGTGGCGCCGGCCTGGATGCCTTGCGGGTGGCCAATCGTGCCGCCGCCGAACTGCAACACCACGTCGTCGCCGAGGTAGGTCAGCAACTGGTGCATCTGGCCAGCATGGATGCCGCCAGAGGCGACCGGCATGACCTTGTTCAGTGAAGCCCAGTCCTGCTCGAAAAACAGACCCTTTTCAAGTTGCATAGGAGTGTGCGTGTCCAGCAACGTGTCGTAGAAACCGCGGATCATCATCGGGTCGCCTTCCAACTTGCCGACCACCGTACCGGCGTGGATATGGTCCACACCGGCCATGCGCATCCACTTGCAGATGACGCGAAAGTTCATGCCGTGGTTCTTCTGGCGCGAGTAGGTGCTGTTGCCTGCGCGGTGCAGGTGCAGGATCATGTCGTTTTTGCGCGCCCACAAGGCCATGCTCTGGATCGCCGTGTAGCCGATCACCAAGTCGATCATGATGATCACGCTGCCCAGGCTCTTGGCGAATTCGGCACGGGCGTACATCTCTTCCATCGTGCCGGCGGTGACGTTCAGGTAGTGGCCTTTGACCTCGCCGGTTGCCGCGCTGGCTTTGTTGACGGCCTCCATACAGTAAAGGAAACGATCGCGCCAATGCATAAAGGGCTGAGAGTTGATGTTCTCATCGTCCTTCATGAAATCTAGACCGCCTTTGAGACCTTCGTACACGACGCGGCCATAGTTACGGCCCGACAGGCCGAGCTTAGGCTTGGTGGTGGCACCCAGCAACGGGCGACCGAACTTGTCCAGACGCTCGCGTTCGACGACAACACCGGTAGCAGGACCTTGGAACGTCTTCAGATAAGCAACGGGGATGCGCATGTCTTCCAAGCGCAGCGCCTTCACCGCCTTAAAGCCAAAGACGTTGCCGATGATTGACGCAGTGAGGTTGGCGATCGAGCCACCTTCGAACAGGTCGATGTCGTAAGCGATGTAGGCGAAGTACTGCTGTTCTGTCTTCGTGCCGGGACCTGTGTTGGGCACGGCATCGACGCGGTAAGCCTTGGCGCGGTAGAGGTCGCAAGCGGTCAGGCGGTCGGTCCATACCACGGTCCAAGTGGCGGTGGAAGATTCGCCGGCCACGGCTGCAGCGCACTCTTCAGAGTCAACGCCTTCTTGCGGCGTCATGCGGAACATGGCGATCAAGTCGGTTTCTTTAGGCTGGTAGTCTGGATCCCAGTAGCCCATTTGTTTGTATCTCAAGACGCCGGCACTGTAGCGCTTTTTGCCGTCGGTGATTTGTGTTTCATTCGTCATGGTTCACTCCTTTTTAAGAACGTGGGTATACTTTAAGTAGAGCTTTCCGATAAGTAAATTCATATTTACAGAGACTTCACTTCAGTTTTGCTTAATTGAAAAATGCCACTTTCAGACAATTGCGGGTTTTCAACGCTGTCGCCCGCCACCTGAGTTTTGCCAAAGCGGCTGAAACTTTGCATGTTTCTGCGCCCGCAATCACCATGCAAATTAAAGAATTAGAGGCGGAAGTGGGTATGCCCTTGTTTGAACGTCAAGGCAGAAAGGTGTCTTTGACCACCAGCGGCGAGTACATGCTCGTCTACGCTCGAAAAATGCTCGCCCTGCTCAAAGATGCCGAGGATGCCGCAGCCCGTTTACAGCGCATCGAGACAGGCAAGTTGACTATCGGCATGGTCGACACCACCACCTATTTCATTCCCGCCTTGTTGCGAAAGTTTTTGAACGAGCATGAAGGTATCGAGCTGGTTTTGAAGGTGGGAAACCGGCTAGAGCTGATTCAGTGGCTGCAAAACAGCGAAGTAGACATCGCCATTATGGGCAGCCCACCTTCAGAAATCCCTACACGTGCTGAACCCTTTGCGGCTAACCCCTTGCTTTTTGTGGCATCACCGGATCACCCGCTGTCTGGCGAGTCGGGATTGAAGGCGGAAGATTTGCGACAACAGTCTTTCATTGTTCGCGAACAAGGCTCAGGAACCCGCAATGCCATGGAGGCGTTTTTCTCGCAAGCGCGGTTTCTGCCGCGTTTTTCCATGGAGCTGCACAGCAACGACGCCATCAAGCAATCGGTCAAAGCCAATTTGGGCTTGAGTTTTTTATCTCTCCACACCATGGGTTTGGAGTTGCAAGCCAAGCAGCTGTCCATTTTGGATGTGCGCGGATCACCTGTGGTGAGGGCTTGGCACGTAGTGCATACGCTTTCAAAGCTACTGTCACCGGCAGCGGAAGCCTTTCGCTACTTTGTGCTAGAGCATGGTGAATCTGATTTAGCTGCGCAGTTTGCTGACTTAGTTCAACTCAAATCCTAAACACTGTATTTTGATGCCTGCATGCATTGCCAGATAAGTGTTTTTTGTGACAGGCCTCAGGACGCACTCCATGCTGTATATTAGAAATATGGTTCTATTGGGCAAGGGTTTTTGGGTCGGGAAACCGGTGTCGATGTTGATTCATTAAACAGGCGGGACGTCATGAGCAAACGATTTCTTAGGTGGGTTGAAACATGGATCGATGAAAACATCCTTCCCGGCGCCAATCCCGACATTGAAAGCCACGAAGTAAAAGCAAAGCGGCTGACGGAAAAACTGTTTGCTGAAGCGCTTACTTTCGGTTTCACGACCTCCGAGTCCGAGGAGGAGCGGGAGCGTGTTCTCCCCCTGGTACTGGCAGCTGTGTCGGACAGTACCGATTTTGATATCGATGCCTATCGCCTCAAGTCGGAACTCGCGCGTGAGAATGAAGATGGCGATTGACCCCCTTTATGGTGGTTACTGCTGAGGCCTAATTGAACAATGCGGTAAGCTGCTGCGAGACAAAATGGTCGCCATAAGTTAAGTCCAATTTCCAGTGTTCAGATGTTCGACCATCTGATTCAGAAGCGTCGGTCAAAGCCATAAACCCGCTATATTGATCTACAGTTTCTGAAAATACTGTCAAGTGCTCAATATTTGACGGTAAGTCATTTATCCCCTGGAATGGTGCGGCTGGCGGGGATCGAACCCACGACCCTTGGCTTCGGAGGCCAATACTCTATCCACTGAGCTACAGCCGCATCCGGGCTATTGTAGGTGTCGGCTGGCTATAATTTCCCATTCGTTTTTTCTAAGAAAGTCACCATGAGCGATCAGCACGAAGAAGCCCACACCGGCCCGGTCAAAACCCCCAAACAATTCCTGACCTTGGTTGCTCTGGCATTCGTTGTTCCCATCTTCGTCATCATCGGCTTGGTCAATTACATCGGTTCTCAAAACAAGCCCGGCGTCAACACCAGCGCTGAAGCTGTGGCTGCGCGCTTGCAAAAAGTTGGCGCGGTACAGATCAAGGATGCCAACCGCCCAGCCAAATCCGGCGAAGAGGTTTTCAAGGTCCAATGTGCTGCCTGCCACATCAGTGGTGCGGCTGGTGCGCCCAAGTTGGGTGACAAAGCGGCATGGTCTGCGCGTATCAAAACGGGCTATGAGTCATTGGTCAACTCTGCCCTGAAAGGCAAAAACGCCATGGCCGCGCAAGCCGGTGGCGAGCATGACGATCTGGAGATCGCTCGCGCTGTGGTCTACATGGCCAACGCCAGCGGCGCCAAGTTTGCAGACCCCGTCGCGCCGTCTGCTGCTAAGTGATCTGACTGGCCCGCTGCTGCGGGCTGCGCACAAATCCAAAGCCGCTTGCCAGTTCGCTCGCAAGCATTTTTTTTGGCTGCCATGTCTTGGCTTCGATCGCGCTGGCGGCCAGCCAGACATCTTGGCTGTGGACCAGCCCCAGCCCCTGCGCGGTATGGAGATAAACATGGCCTGCTTCATCTTCGATGCATGACACGACGGTTTGCACTTGCATCAAGCCATCGGTCACGCTGCCATCGTTTTGAATTCGCCACACATAAGGCGCTGAACTCAACTCCACATAGACGCGCTGGGGTCCGTTTTGGAAATACCACTGTCCGAGTTCGTCATGGGCATAGTTGCGCTGGATGAACGCAATCAGCTTGTCGTGTTCCAGTTTGCTGCCTTTGGCCTGCGCAAAGCCACCCTTCGCCTGCACCGCATCGTCCCGCATGTACCAATCGCCGCGGTCGTCCATGCCCAGCCAGCCGAAACAATGCGGCACGGCGGGCCATTTGCGCATGGCTTGGAGGACCAAGGCATCCATGGCGATTCAGTGCAGCACCGATGGCATGGCGTCGATGTGCGCCAGCATTTCTTGGGGCGTGCCAGGGCTGGCATGGTGGGCCACCATGCGCCATCCTTGCGCGGTGCGCATGTAGACATTGGTGGCCAACACAAAGGCTTCTTGTGACCCTTCAGGCAATTCGAGCACGATACGCTCGACCAGGTTGTGTACCGCGCTGGTGATGCTTTCGACTTTGTGCAGATGCTCGGGATATGCTGAGATGACGCCATTGGCAAACATGGTTGTGAATGAATCGCGGATGCTTTGTAGGCCCAGCAAACGGGGTCCGCCGGGATGCACACACACGATGTTTTCCTCATCGGCCCAGCACGCCATCAAGCGCTCTGTGTCACCGGTTTGCAGGGCTTCGTAAAAGGCTGCTTCAATCTCATCGGCGGAACCGCCAACGGTGGCTGCTTGAAGCTTGGCCTTGGGCACTCTGGCTTATTTTCGACCGCGGAATTTGCGCAAGGCAGCCAGTTGCGCAGCAAACACCATCAGCTCGGCTTGCGCCGCTGCCATGTCCACATCGGTCTTGGCGTTTTTCAGGTGTTCTTCAGCGGCCTTTTTCGCAGCGTTTGCACGCTCTTCATCCAGGTCTTTGCCGCGAACGGCTGTGTCAGATAAGACGGTGACCGAATCCGGCTGCACTTCCAAAATACCGCCAGCAACGAACACAAACTCTTGCTCGCCGTCGGCTTTGGTGATGCGCACAGAGCCGGCTTTGATGCGAGAGATCAGTGGCGTGTGGCGGGGGTAAATGCCGAGTTCACCGACTTCACCTGGCAAAGCCACGAAAGTGGCTTCACCGGAATAAATCAGCTCTTCGGCACTGACCACATCGACTTGCATGGTTTTCATGGGGCTTCCTTGTCAGGTGCTTATGCAGCCCGGATTAAATTTTCTTGGCCTTCTCGATGGCCTCGTCAATGGTGCCGACCATGTAGAACGCTTGCTCTGGCATATGGTCGCACTCACCAGCGACAATCATTTTGAAGCCGCGAATGGTTTCAGCCAAGGTGACGTATTTGCCGGGTGAACCAGTGAACACCTCGGCCACGTGGAAAGGTTGGCTCAAGAAACGCTGGATCTTGCGAGCGCGGGCCACGGCCAGTTTGTCTTCAGGGGCCAATTCGTCCATGCCCAAAATCGCAATGATGTCGCGCAGCTCTTTATAGCGCTGCAAAGTGCCTTGCACCGCACGGGCTGTTTCGTAATGGTCGGTGCCAACCACCAAGGGATCGAGCTGGCGGCTGGTGGAGTCCAACGGATCCACCGCAGGGTAGATACCCAATGAAGCGATGTCACGGGACAACACCACGGTGGAGTCCAAGTGGGCAAAGGTGGTGGCAGGCGAGGGGTCGGTCAAGTCATCGGCTGGCACGTAAACGGCCTGGATGGACGTGATCGAGCCGACTTTGGTGGAGGTGATCCGCTCTTGCAAACGGCCCATTTCTTCGGCCAGGGTAGGTTGGTAACCCACGGCAGAAGGCATACGGCCCAACAAGGCGGACACTTCGGTACCGGCCAAGGTGTAACGGTAAATGTTGTCGACGAAGAACAACACGTCTTTGCCTTCGTCGCGGAAAGATTCAGCGATGGTCAGGCCGGTCAAAGCCACGCGCAAACGGTTGCCGGGAGGCTCGTTCATCTGACCGTAAACCATGGCCACTTTGGACTCTTCGAGGTGCTCGAGGTTCACCACGCCGGAATCAGCCATCTCGTGGTAGAAGTCGTTGCCTTCACGGGTGCGCTCACCGACACCAGCGAACACGGACAAGCCGCTGTGCGCTTTGGCGATGTTGTTGATCAGTTCCATCATGTTCACGGTCTTGCCCACGCCGGCGCCGCCGAACAAACCGACCTTACCGCCCTTGGCAAACGGACACACCAAGTCGATCACTTTGATGCCGGTTTCGAGCAGTTCTTGGGAAGGGCTGAGTTCATCGTAAGCCGGGGCTTTGCGGTGAATGGAAGCGGTTTGTGTTTGGTCCACAGGACCACGCTCGTCAATCGGCGAGCCGAGCACGTCCATGATGCGGCCCAAAGTGGCTTTGCCCACAGGCACGGTGATGGCCGCGCCGGTGTTGGTGACCATCAGACCACGGCGCAAACCGTCAGAGCTTCCCAACGCAATCGTACGCACAATGCCGTCACCCAATTGCTGTTGCACTTCCAGGGTCAGTGCGGTGCCTTCGAGCTTGAGCGCATCGTAAATGCGCGGCATATGGTCACGTGGAAACTCCACGTCCACCACGGCGCCAATACATTGGACGATTTTTCCTTGAATACCTGCGTTGGTCATTGCCTGAGCCATGTTGATTTGCTCCAAAAATAAATAGGGTTACACCGCTGCCGCACCAGCCACGATTTCGGACAATTCCTTCGTGATCGCTGCTTGACGGGTTTTGTTGTAGACGAGTTTGAGTTCGCCGATCACGCTGCCAGCGTTGTCGGTAGCGGCCTTCATGGCCACCATGCGGGCAGACTGTTCTGAGGCCATGTTTTCTGCAACGGCTTGGTAGACCAATGACTCGATGTACAACTCGAGCAAATCATCGATCACCGCAGGCGCATCTGGCTCGTAAAGATAGTCCCATGCAAAACTGCCTGCTGCGCGTGTTTCAGCGCGCATTTTGTCATCTGACAAGGGCAGCAATTTTTCAATCACGGGCTCTTGCTTCATGGTGTTGATGAACTTGGTGTAACAGAGATAGACCGCATTGATCTTGCCGTCTGTGTAAGCATCCATCATGACCTTGACCACGCCGATGAGTTTTTCCAGGTGAGGTGTGTCGCCCAGTTGGGTGACATGGGCCAGCACAGGTGCGCCAATGCGGTTCAAAAAACCCAAGCCTTTGTTGCCAATCGCCACGGTTTGTGGGCTGGCACCGTGTCCTTGCATGTCTTTGAGTTGGTGGGTCAGAGCGCGCAAGATGTTGGTGTTCATGCCGCCGCACAAACCCTTGTCGGTGGTCACGACGATGAAGCCAGTGGACTGCACGTCATGTATTTTCATGAACGGATGGACATATTCCGGATTGGCTTGCCCCAGATGCGTGGCGATGTTGCGCACCTTCTCGCTGTAAGGCCGGGCCGCACGCATGCGGTCCTGGGCCTTACGCATTTTGGACGCTGCCACCATTTCCATGGCCTTGGTGATCTTCTTGGTGTTTTCCACCGATTTGATCTTGCCGCGTATTTCCTTGCCTACTGCCATGAAGTGCTCCTTGCTGCTTGATGGCGATTAAACAAAGGACTTTTTGAACGCTTCGATGGCCTTGACCAGCTCGGCCTCGGCATCTTTGTCCAGGGCTTTGTCTTTTTCCAATTTGGCCAGCAAGGCAGCGCACTTGTCTTTCAAATGGTGGTGCAAGCCAGCCTCGAAATGCAACACTTGGTTGACATCGATGTCATCCAAAAAGCCTTTGTTGGCAGCGTACAAAGTGGACGCCATCAAGCTGATGGGCAAAGGGCTGTACTGGGCTTGTTTCAACAATTCGGTCACCCGGGCACCACGGTCAAGCTGCTTGCGGGTGGCTTCGTCCAGGTCAGAGGCGAACTGCGCAAACGCTGCCAATTCACGGTACTGCGCCAAGTCGGTACGGATACCACCAGAGAGGTTTTTGACCAATTTGGTTTGGGCAGCACCACCCACGCGGGACACAGAAATACCGGCGTTGATCGCGGGGCGGACACCGGCATTGAACAGCGAGGTTTCCAAGAAGATTTGGCCGTCGGTGATCGAGATCACGTTGGTGGGAACGAAAGCCGATACATCACCGGCTTGGGTTTCGATGATGGGCAGTGCGGTCAGTGAACCGGTTTTGCCTTTGACTTCGCCTTTGGTGAACGCTTCCACATAGTCGGCATTCACGCGGGCTGCGCGCTCGAGCAAACGGCTGTGCAAATAAAACACGTCGCCAGGGTAGGCTTCGCGGCCTGGTGGGCGACGCAACAGCAAAGACACTTGGCGGTACGCCACGGCTTGCTTGGACAAATCGTCATACACGATCAGGGCGTCTTGACCACGGTCGCGGAAGTATTCGCCCATGGTGCAGCCAGAGTAGGCAGACACGTACTGCATCGCAGCTGATTCAGAAGCGGACGCGGCCACCACGATGGTGTAGGCCATGGCGCCGGCTTGCTCGAGTGAGCGAACCACGTTTTTGATCGATGAAGCCTTCTGTCCGATGGCCACATAGATACAGGTCATGTTCTGACCCTTTTGGTTGATGATCGCGTCGATCGCGACAGCGGTTTTACCGGTCTGGCGGTCGCCAATGATCAATTCACGCTGACCACGGCCAATCGGCACCATGGAGTCGATGGATTTCAAGCCGGTTTGCATAGGCTGGTCAACAGACTGGCGGGCAATCACACCGGGCGCGACTTTTTCGATCACGTCGGTCATTTTGGCGTTGATCGGGCCTTTGCCGTCGATCGGGTGACCCAAGGCGTTGACCACGCGGCCAATCAGCTCAGGGCCCACCGGCACTTCCAAAATACGGCCGGTGCACTTGACGGTGTCGCCTTCGGAGATGTGTTCGTATTCACCCAAAATCACCGAGCCGACAGAGTCACGCTCGAGGTTGAGCGCCAGACCGAAGGTGTTGTTGGGGAACTCCAGCATCTCGCCTTGCATCACGTCGGACAAGCCGTGGATGCGACAAATACCGTCGGTCACGGAAATCACGGTGCCTTGGTTGCGCACATTGGTGTTGCCTGTCGAGCCCTCAATACGGGTTTTGATCAGTTCTGAAATTTCTGCGGGATTGAGTTGCATGACTCTTTCCTTCTTCCTATGTAAAGCTGATATGCAAGAGCGGGATTGCTCAGGCAGTCAGCGCGACTTTCATTTGTTCCAAACGGGCTTTGACCGAGGTGTCAAGCACCTCGTCGCCGACCACCACTCGTACGCCCCCAATGAGCTCAGGCTCAATCGCCACTTGCACATTGAGTTTGTGGCCAAAGCGCTTTTCACACACCTTGGTCAATTCTTCAAGGGCTGCGCCCTCAATCGGAAATGCACTGTGCACCACCGCTTTGCGCACACCACTTTGCGCATCCAACAGCGCATGGAACTGCACGGCAATTTCAGGCAAGACGGACAAGCGGCCGTTTTCAACCAAGGTGGTTAAAAAGTTCAAGCCAGCGGCCGGTAGACTTTTCGGGCCGACTTGGGCGATCAAGTTCAAGACTTGTGCTTGGGTGACTTTGGGGTCGTGTGCAAATTGCAGCAAACCGGGGTCTGCCGCAACCACTGCCAAGCCATCGAGCCACTCGGCAGCTTTGGCAGCATCGGCCTTGACCACCTGGAACAAAGCTTCAGCGTAAGGGCGGGCAATGGTAGCGAGTTCAGCCATGGCGTCGCGTCCTCAAAGTTCCGACTTCAAGCGGCTCAGCAAGTCGGCATGCACGCTGGCATTGACTTCTTTGCGCAAAATTTGTTCGGCACCCTTGACCGCCAAGACAGCCACATGGTCACGCAGGCCTTCTTTGGCCTTGAGCATGGCTTGCTCAGACTCCATGTGGGCGGCTGCGATGATTTTGTTGGCCTCTTCCGTGGCTTTGTGCTTGGCTTCTTCGATGATCATCGACGCGCGATGCTCAGCTTCGGCGATACGCGCAGCGGCGTCATTGCGGTTTTTCGCCAATTCGACCTCGACATGCTTATGGGCATTGCTGAGTTCGATCTGTGCGTGTTCCGCGGCTTTGAGGCCATGGGCGATTTTTTCAGCGCGTTCATCCAAAGCAGCTGCGATGGGTGGCCACACGAATTTCATCGTGAACAACACCAAAATGGCAAAAACAATGGCTTGAACGAACAGGGTTGCGTTGATACTCACGTCAACACCTCTCTACGGTTGGTGACAAAAATTACTTCAACACGAAGGGGTTGGCAAACGCGAACATCATGGCGATACCCACGCCAATCAGGAAAGCCGCGTCGATCAAACCAGCCAGCAAAAACATTTTGGTTTGCAGTTCGTTCATCAATTCGGGTTGACGTGCAGCAGCTTCGAGGTATTTGCTGCCCATGATGCCGATACCAATACAAGCACCAATGGCGCCCATGCCAATGATCAGACCTGAGGCGAGTGCGACTAAACCAAGTACGTGTTCCATGAGAAGCTCCTAAGCAAGATGATGGAAGGTTGAAAAAACAAGGGAAATCAATGAGCGTCGTGCGCTTGCCCGATGTAGACCAAGGTCAACATCATGAAAATAAAGGCTTGCAACGCAACGATCAAGATATGGAAGATGGCCCAGATTGAACCAGCAATGATGTGTCCGATGGGCAGCAAAACACCGCTCAAGCTCATCGCAGCGGCGCCGCCCATCAGGGCGATCAGCATGAAAATCAGTTCGCCGGCATACATGTTGCCAAACAGTCGCATGCCGTGAGAGACGGTTTTGGCGACAAATTCAATCATTTGGAAGCCGAAATTGATCGGCCACAGGATCGGGTGCGCACCAAAAGGCGCGGTGGTCAACTCGTGGAACCAGCCACCAATGCCTTTGATCTTGATGTTGTAGAACAAACAAATCAACAAAACCGAGACCGACATGCCCAAGGTGGTGGACAAATCAGCGGTGGGCACCACGCGGAAGTAGTGGATGCTGTGGTCTAAGCCTGTCCATTCAAAGATTTTGTGGAACAGGTCGACAGGCAAAAAGTCCATGCTGTTGAGCAGGAAGATCCAGACAAACACGGTCAAGGCCAAAGGAGACACCAGTTTGCGGCTCTCCGCGTTGTGGACGATGCCGCGCGCTTGGGTATCAACCATTTCAAACAGAATTTCAACAGCCGCTTGGAAGCGACCAGGCACACCGGAAGTGGCGACGCGGGCGGCACGCCACAGAAAGAAGCTGCCGACCGCGCCGAGCAACACCGACCAAAAAATGGAATCCAGATTGACAACAGAGAAGTCGATGACGCCGCCCATGGGCTTGCTTTGCAAGTGGGTCAGGTGATGACTGATGTACTCCCCAGCGGTCAGGGTGGTGTTTTCCGACATGTTCTGCTCTTTACAAGTGGGTGGCGTGATCGGCCTGGGAACGGGGCTTGCCCCAAACCAGTGCCAACCAATACACCTTCATCGTCACAATCAAACCCGCCAACAAGGCAGGCCAACTCAAATCTTCTATCCAACGCGGCGCCAACACCAACATCAGCACCGTCATGACCATCTTGACGCCTTGCCAAACCGCAAAGCTCAAAGCGGCCGCCATCGCGCTGGCAGATGCCACCGGAGAAGTCAGCCCCCGGGCAAACAAAGCCGCAGGCAACACCACCGACAAAGCACCGTAAACAGTGGACACAAACACGCCCCTGTGTTCAAACCAGAGCGCCAAGCCCGCCGCCAACACCAAAGCGATGACACATTGCGCCACCAGCACCCACCAAACCGACAGTGTCGGCTGGGTTTGCCGCCAAGCCTGGGCCTCCTCGGCAGTCAACGCATGAAACGTTTCCTCCTCAGTGACCGCTGGCGTGCTGGGCAAATCGCGCTGGCCGCCGCCGGCATCAGGTATTGTCTTGCTCATGCTTGACAAACCCTTTCCATGCAGCAAAGTCCGCCATTGTAGGGTATCTTAATGACACCTATCTGAAATCCTCCTGACATACACAACAAGACCCCATGCCCAGCCCCAAAGACAGCCTGATTGACTACCCTTGTGACTTTCCTATCAAGGTGATGGGATTGAAAGCCGATGGCTACACTGAAGCCATGACCTACCTGGTGCAGCAATTCGACCCCGCCTGGACCCCGGACAAGCTGGAAACACGCGAAAGTGCTGGCGGCAAGTACCTTGGCCTGACTTTCACGGTGCGCGCCACCAGCCGCGAACAACTCGATGAGCTCTACCGAACCCTGAGCAGCCACCCTTTTTGCAAAGTGGTACTTTAGTGGACAGCGCTTCGCCGTTGCCTGGTTTACAGCTGCGCCATTGGGGCAGGGTGGCGTTTGCCACCACCTACCAGGCGATGCAAGATTTCACCGCGGCGCGTTGCAGCGATTCGCCGGATGAAATTTGGCTGTGTGAACACCCCGGGGTATTCACACAAGGTTTGGCGGGCGCGCCCAGCCATCTGCTGGATGCAGGCGGCATTCCTGTGATTGCCACCAACCGTGGCGGCCAGGTCACCTACCACGGCCCCGGCCAGGTCGTGGCCTATGCCTTGATTGACCTCAAGCGGGCGGGTTACTTCATCAAAGAACATGTTTACCGGGTCGAAGAGGCTGTGCTCAAAACCTTGCTGCACTTTGGTGTGACCGGTCACCGGGTGGCGGGTGCGCCAGGCATTTATGTGCGCCCAGACGCCCCCCACGATCACCGCCCCTTGCCGCAACGTCCGCAGCATGGCGTGCAACCAAGCACACCAGACTTTGCGGGTTTGGCCAAAATCGCCGCTTTGGGCGTCAAGGTGTCGCGCCACTGCACCTACCACGGGGTGGCATTGAATGTGTCCATGGACCTAGAGCCCTTTGACCGCATCAACCCTTGCGGCCATGCGGGTTTGCAAACCACCGATCTTTCTAGAATGGGTGTGCAAACCAGCTGGCCAGAAGCCGCTGATGTGTTGAGCCAAAAATTGGCGACCTACCTAACGCCTTGACCAGGCAAACGACTGGGCTTTGAATGACCACTTCTGACACCACGCCTGCTGCATACGATGCAACGGTCAAGCAAAAGTCCGCCTCCAAGGTCTCGCGCATCCCGATCAAGGTCGAGCACACCGGTGAGGTGCTGAAAAAACCCGATTGGATTCGGGTCAAAGCCAGCTCGCCGAACTCGCGCTTCAATGACATCAAAACCATCTTGCGCGAAAACAAGCTGGTCACCGTGTGCGAAGAAGCCTCTTGCCCCAACATCGGTGAATGCTTTGGCAAGGGCACGGCCACCTTCATGATCATGGGCGACAAATGCACGCGACGTTGTCCGTTTTGCGATGTCGGCCATGGCCGCCCTGACCCGTTGGATCCGTATGAACCGGTCAACCTGGCCAACACCATCGCCGCCTTGAAGCTCAAGTACGTGGTGATCACCAGTGTGGACCGCGACGATTTGCGCGATGGGGGTGCAGCGCATTTTGTCGAATGCATCCAGCAAACCCGGGCCTTGTCCCCGAACACGCAAATCGAGGTGTTGGTGCCCGACTTTCGCGGGCGTGATGACCGCGCCTTGGAGATCCTCAAGGCCGCGCCGCCCGATGTGATGAACCACAACCTGGAAACCGTGCCGCGCCTGTACAGGGAAGCCCGCCCCGGCAGCGACTACGCGTTCAGCTTGAACCTCTTGAAAAAATTCAAAGCCCTGTTTCCCCAAGTACCCACCAAAAGCGGTTTGATGGTGGGCTTGGGCGAAACCGACGAGGAAATTTTGGACGTGATGCGCGACATGCGGGCACATGACATTGACAGGCTGACGATCGGCCAATACCTGGCACCCAGTGGCCACCACCTGCCGGTGCGCCGCTACGTGCACCCCGACACCTTCAAGATGTTCGAGGCCAAGGCTTACGAGATGGGGTTTCAACACGCCGCCGTGGGCGCCATGGTGCGCTCGAGTTACCACGCGGATCAACAAGCCCACGACGCCTTGAACGCGCATGGCTGATCAGCCGGCCGCCGCCGCGCGCATGCCGCGCGGTATTTGGGTACTGGGTTTTGTCAGCATGTTCATGGACATCTCGTCCGAGATGATCCATTGCCTTTTGCCGATGTTCATGGTGACCTCGCTGGGCATGTCAGCCCTGTCCGTCGGCTTGATCGAGGGTGTGGCCGAGGCCACCGCGCTCATCGTCAGGGTGTTTTCTGGCGCTTGGAGTGATTTTTTGGGCAAGCGCAAGGGCCTGGCTGTGTTGGGCTACGGCTTGGGTGCGGTTACCAAGCCTTTGTTTGCCCTGGCCTCTGGCGCTGGGCTGATCATCACCGCTCGGGTGCTGGACCGGTTGGGCAAAGGGATCCGTGGTGCACCCCGAGACGCGCTGGTTGCCGACATCGCCCCGGCTGAGTTGCGCGGCGCTGCTTTTGGTTTGCGCCAATCGCTTGACACGGTGGGCGCTTTCACCGGTCCTTTGCTGGCCGTCGGCTTGATGCTGCTGTGGGCCAACGACTTTCGTGCTGTGTTTTGGGTGGCCGTGATCCCAGCAGTATTGAGCGTGGCTTTGCTGGTGGTGGGGGTGCGCGAACCGGTCAGCCCAGCCCGAGCGGTTCGCATCAACCCGATTCAACGGGCCAATTTGCAGCGCTTGAGCGCGTGGTACTGGTGGGTTGTGGCCGTCGGCGCCATGTTCACACTGGCCCGATTCAGTGAGGCTTTTTTGATCTTGCGCGCACATGACTTGGGGGTGGCCATGGCCTGGGTTCCCTTGGTCTTGGTGGCCATGAACCTGGTCTACGCGGCTTGTGCCTACCCGTTTGGCTGGCTATCTGACCGGGTGTCACACACCAAGCTGCTGGCGGCTGGAACCGTGGTGCTGATCGCCGCTGATTTGGTGCTGGCCACCGGCGATGACCTGTTCAGTTTGTTGCTGGGTGTAGGCCTGTGGGGCGTGCACATGGGCATGACGCAAGGCTTGTTGGCCACCATGGTGGCCGATACAGCGCCAACCGACTTGCGTGGTACCGCCTTTGGCGTGTTCAACCTGATCAGTGGCTTGGCGCTGCTGCTGGCCAGTGTGTTGGCCGGGTGGTTGTGGGACACCCATGGCGCGGCCAGCACTTTTTATGCGGGTGCCGTGCTGGCCTGCACAGCCCTGCTGGGCCTGCTGGTGACGCCGGCGGCCGCGCTCAAGCAGCTTGGGCAGACGCCACGGCATTGACCGAGGCGCGCCATGCTTGCATCAAGCCCGCCCATTGCGCGCGGGCAGCCTGCAAGTGCCGCGCCTTCACATGGCCATAGCCTTTGATTTTTTCGGGGATGCGGGCTATCTCCAGCGCCAGCGCATGGCGCTCGGGTGAGAGGTCGCGCAGCACTTCCTCGATGCTGATCTGATACTCGGCCGCCAAGGCGCGTTCTTCGCGGCGTTCTTGGGTGTAACCAAACACGTCAAACACGCTGCCGCGCAAAAAACGCAAACCCGACAACAACCGAAATCCCGACAACATGCTCGGGCCAAATTTTTGTTTGACCAACTCGCCGCGGTCATTGGTTTTGGCCAACAAAGGCGGTGCCAAGTGGTAGTGCAGCTTGAAGTCGCCCTCGAACTGATCGGCGATGCGCTTTAAGAACACCGGGTCGCTGTGCAGCCGCGCAACCTCGTACTCGTCCTTGTAGGCCATCAGTTTGTAAAGGTTGCGGGCCACGGCCTCGGCCAGCGTCGGTGAGGACTGCGCCTTCACCGACTCGACAAAATCCAAGTAGCGCTTGGCATAGGCTTTGTTTTGGTAGGCCTCGAGCAAAGCGGTGCGGTGTTGGATAACTGCTGGCAGGCTCTCGCGGGATTTGAACTGCACGACTTGGCTGGGCGCCATCAGTGCCAACACCTTGCGCAGGTCGTGGGCACACCAGCGGCCCCATAAAAACGCGCTTTGGTTGGCTGCCACTTGCACGCCGTTCAATTCGATCGCGCGCAACATGGCTTCTTCACCCAACGGTATCCAACCACGCTGCCAGGCATAGCCCATCACCATGGGGTTGACAAAGATGCTGTCGCCCAGGAGCTGGGTTGCGGTGTGGTTGGCATCGAACGCACCCAGGTTGGCCGGCTCGCCACCAATGGCTTTCAAGATGTCAGCCACGCAGTTGTCGCTGGGGTTGTTCCAAGCGCCGTTTTTCACAAACGCGGCGGTGGGCGTGCCTTGGCCGTTGACCGCGACGCGGGTGCGCCCTGGACGCATGCGCAGCATGGTTTCTTTGCCTGCACTCACGATCGGGTCGCAGCCCAAGACCAAGTCGGCTGCCGCTGTCGAGACCCGAGTGGTTTGGATATCGGCTTGGTGTTGCGCGATCAGGATGTGGCTCCAGGTCGCGCCGCCTTTTTGCGCCAAACCAGCCGCGTCTTGGGTGACGATGCCCTTGCCTTCGAGGTGCGCGGCCATACCGAGCAACTGGCCGATGGTGATCACACCGGTGCCGCCCACACCGGCGACCACGATGCCATAGCCGCCAGGGTAAATACCACGGGTGAGTGAGGGCAATTCAGGGGAGGGCAGCTCGCCGAGTGCTCTCGGGTCGTGCTTGGCCTGTTTGCTTTGACGGCGCATTTGGCCGCCTTCGACCGTGACAAAGCTCGGGCAAAAGCCTTTGACGCAGCTTTGGTCTTTGTTGCACGTGCTTTGGTTGATGGTGCGTTTGCGGCCATGTTCGGTCTCCAGCGGCTCCACGCTCAGACAATTGCTTTGGCTGCTGCAGTCGCCACAACCCTCACACACCGCCTCGTTGATCATCACCCGCACGGCGGGGTCGACCATGGTGCCACGCTTGCGTCGACGGCGTTTTTCAGTGGCGCAGGTTTGGTCGTAAATGATGACCGTGCAGCCTTTGATTTCGCGCATGGTGCGCTGCACCCGATCGAGGTCGTCGCGGTGCTCGATGGCCACCCCCTCGGGCAAACCCAAAGCGCCGCCGGGGATGCCATCGCGGCCCACGTTGTCGTATTTCTCAGGCTCGTCGGTGACGATGACGATGCGGCGTGCGCCTTCAGCGCGCATGCTTTGCGCGATTTGAACCACGCTGTGGCCTTCGGCACGCTCGCCGATCGGCTGACCACCGGTCATGGCCACCGCGTCGTTGTACAAAATTTTGTATGTGATGTTCACACCTGCGGCCACGCTTTGGCGCACCGCCAAGATACCGCTGTGGAAATAGGTGCCGTCCCCGATGTTGGCAAAGATGTGCTGTTCATTGCTGAACGGTTGTTGGCCGACCCATGGCACGCCTTCGCCGCCCATTTGCGTGAAACCGGTGGTGCTGCGGTCCATCCACAGCGTCATGAAATGGCAGCCAATGCCGGCCATGGCCCGTGAGCCTTCGGGCACGCGGGTGCTGGTGTTGTGTGGGCAGCCCGAGCAAAACCAGGGTTGGCGATCGGCTTTGACTTCGAGCACGTCCATGGACTGCTGCTTGGCAGACAGCACCGCCAATTGCGCGTCGATACGCGCCGTGGTGTCGCTGTCGATGCCGAGTTGCTTCAAGCGTTTGGCGATGGCTTGCGCGATCAGCGCAGGCGACAAATCGGCGTTGGCCCGCAGCAGCACATGCTCAGTCGGGTTGTCACCCGTCCACTCGCCACCCGCGTCGCCTGCCACCTGGTCGAACTTGCCCAGCACCCGTGGGCGCTGGCCGTCAGGCCAGTTGTAGAGCGCTTCTTTGAGTTGGTATTCGATGAGCTGGCGCTTTTCTTCCACCACCACGATTTCTTGCAGACCACGCGCAAATTCGCGGGTGCTGTGCGATTCCAGCGGCCAGACCACGCCCACCTTGTGCACGCGGATGCCCGTGCGCTTGCAGGTCGCGTCATCCAAGCCGAGGTCGAGCAAGGCTTGGCGGGTGTCGTTGTAAGCCTTGCCGCTGGCGATCAGGCCAAAACGGTCGTTCGGCCCTTGGATCACGGTGTGGTTGAGCTTGTTGGCGCGGATATAGGCCAAGGCGGCATACCACTTGTGGTTGAACAAGCGCGCTTCTTGGCTGAGCGCGTCGTCCGGCCAACGGATATGCACGCCCCCTGCGGGCATCTCGAACTCGGGGATGATGGTGTTCACGCCCTCGGGATCGATCTTGACGGTGGCGCTGGACTCGACGATTTCTTGGATGGTTTTCATGCCCGCCCAAACGCCCGAAAAACGGCTCATGGCAAACGCGTGTATGCCGTAATCCAAGATGTCTTGAACTGAGGCGGGGAAAAACACCGGTAAACCGCAGGCCTTGAAGATATGGTCGCTTTGGTGCGCAGCGGTGCTGCTTTTGGACACATGGTCGTCACCGGCGATGGCCAACACGCCGCCCCAGGCGGTGGTGCCCGCCATGTTGCCGTGCTTGAACACGTCCGAGGTGCGGTCCACGCCCGGTCCCTTGCCGTACCAAATACCGAACACGCCATCGAATTTGTTGTTGCCCGGCGGCGCAAAGCCCAGCTGCTGGGTACCCCACAAGGCCGTGGCGGCCATTTCCTCGTTCACACCCGGCTGGAAGACGATCTGCTGAGCCTGCAAAAACGGGCGCGCGCTCCACAGCGCTTGGTCGTAGCTGCCCAAGGGTGAGCCACGGTAACCGCTGATGAAGCCGGCGGTGTTTTTGCCCTGCGCTGCGTCACGCTGACGCTGCAGCATGGGCAAACGCACCAGCGCCTGGACACCGCTCATGAAGGCGCGGCCATGCTCGAGGGCGTACTTGTCGTCGAGCTGGACGGTTTCCAGGGCTAGGCGGATGTGTTCGGGCAGGGGTGCGTTCATGCGGGGTCTCCAACAACAACAGACAACCAAGCCAGTTTACGGGCTGGCCGTGAAATCAGACAGCGGGTTTGTCCCGCTAATGACGAACCGGTTCAGTGGACCCCGTAACGGTCACGGTAGGCTTGAACTGCGGGCAAGTGGGTGGCCGCTTCGCCCATGTCCCCCTGGGCCTGCAGGTAGGTCAGCAAATCGGTCAGTTGCGCCACCGCGCAGACCTTCATGCCCAAATGCTCGCGTACGTACTGAACCGCGCTGTGAGGGACGTCGCGCACCTGGCCGTCCACCACCTCGGTGGCCATTTCCTGGCGGTCCAAGGCAATGGCCACGCCATACGCCTGCGCGCCAGCGGCTTGAATCAGCGCAACCGATTCGCGCACCGCGGTGCCCGCGCTCATCACGTCATCTACGATCAGCACCCGCCCATGCAATGGTGCGCCGACCAAAATACCGCCCTCGCCGTGGTTTTTCGCCTCCTTGCGGTTGTAGGCAAACGGCAGATTGCGGCCCAAGCGGGCCAACTCGATGGCCACCGCCGCACCCAGCGGGATGCCTTTGTAAGCGGGGCCAAAAATCATGTCGAACTGTAAATCGCTGGCGAGCAAGGCCTGGGCATAGAAAGCGGCCAAGCGGCTCAATTTGGCACCCTCGTCAAACAGCCCAGCGTTGAAAAAGTAAGGGGACGTACGACCGGCTTTGGTTTGGAAGCTGCCAAATTTCAGCACGCCCGATTCCAGCGAGAATTCAATGAAGGCTTGCGCCAAGCTGTTTGGCGTGTCTTGCACCGACATGGGGGATTCCTTGTTCAAACTCACCAGCCTCAACCTCAACGGCATCCGCTCGGCGAGCAGCAAAGGCCTTGAAAACTGGCTTGAAAAAGCCAAGCCCGATTGTATGTGTGTGCAAGAAATCAAGGCCCAAGTACCCGACCTGGCGGGCAAATTCGAGGCCCTAGCGGGCCTGACGGGCTATTTCCATTGCGCCGAGAAAAAAGGCTATTCCGGTGTTGGCCTCTTTACCCGGCACACCCCCAGTGCCGTCATTGAAGGCTTTGATGGTGGCGAATTTGACGCCGAGGGCCGCTGTCTGGAGCTGCGCTTTGACACCCCAAAACGCAAACTGTCCTTGCTCAGCGTGTACTTTCCCAGCGGCTCTTCCGGCCCCGAGCGGCAGGCAGCGAAGTACCGTTTCTTGGACGCGATCGGGCCGCACCTGATGACTTTGAAAAAAAAGCGCGGGTTCATTGTGTGTGGAGACCTGAATATTGCGCACCAAGAAAAAGACCTGAAGAACTGGCGCAGCAACCAGAAAAACTCGGGCTTCTTGCCCGAGGAGCGGGCTTGGATGACACGCTTTACCACCGACGGCGGGATGGTGGACGTTTACCGCCAACTGCACCCCGACACCACCGATGCTTGCTACACCTGGTGGAGCAACCGCGGCCAAGCCTATGCCAACAACGTCGGTTGGCGATTGGACTACCACCTGGCAACGCCTGCCTTGGCGGCGTTGGCCAAGCAGGTGTCCATTTACAAGGACGAGAAGTTCTCAGACCACGCGCCGGTCACCGTGGCCTATGACAAAGCATTGCTGGGTTGAGTGCAGCAAAAGAGCAATCGGGTGTACAGTCATCTGAGACCATGTTGACCCGACACATCATCATTTCTGAAGACGAGGTCGAGTTCACCGCGATCCGCGCCCAGGGTGCGGGCGGTCAAAATGTCAACAAAGTCTCGAGTGCGGTGCATCTGCGGTTTGACATCCGGGCGTCTTCACTGCCAGAGGCGGTCAAGGACAAGTTGCTGGCCACCTCGGACCAGCGCATCACCAGCGAAGGCGTCATCGTCATCAAAGCGCAAACCAACCGCAGCCAAGACAAAAACCGCCTCGAAGCCATGGCGCGGTTGCACGACATGGTGGACGTGGCCGCCAAGCCTGTGAAACCCCGCCGTACCACCCGCCCCACGCTCAGCTCGCAACGCAAACGTGTGGACAGCAAGGTGCTGCGGGGCCAGACCAAAGCCACACGCGGCAAAGTGCTTGGCTGAACCATGCGCGCTCGCTCAGTCTTCCTTGTCATCACTGGAGGCCCGCGGTGTTGGATGTCTTGATCATTGGCGCAGGCTTGTCGGGCATTGGTGCTGCACGTCATTTGCAAGCCCAGTGCCCCAATAAAGCCTGGCGTATTTGGGAAGCCCGCAGCCAGATTGGCGGCACCGTGCAACAACAGGCGCGGATGCTGCACATGTGCGGTGGTTATTACAGCTACGCACAAGGCCATCAACCCGAGTTTGCAGGACAAGCAGACTTCAAAGGCCAGGTGATCAACCCGCAATTTTGGCCGGCTGATTTGGACTTCGCCGGCAAACAAGTGGTGGTGATTGGCAGTGGTGCCACAGCCATGACCATGGTGCCAGCCATGGCGCACAGCGCAGCGCATGTGACCATGCTGCAGCGTTCACCGACCTATGTGGTGTCTCGCCCAGGGCGTGACCCGTTTCCACAATGGCTGCAAAAAGGGCTGCCTGTGTCCTGGGCCTATCGGCTCACGCGCTGGAAGAATATTTTGCAAAGCATTTTTTATTTCCAACTCGCTCGCCGACAGCCCGCTTTTTTGAAACGCTACTTGGTGGCTTTGGTGGGCAAGGCCTTGGGCCAGGGTTTTGATGTGCAAACCCATTTCACACCGCGTTACAACCCTTGGACACAGCGGGTCTGCGCTCTGCCCGATGGCGATTTGTTCAAGGCGATACGTGGTGGCCGCGCCAGCGTGGTGACTGACACGGTCGCGCATTTCACCGCCACGGGTTTGGTCCTGCAAGGTGGCGGCGCACTGGCTGCTGATGTTGTCGTGCTCGCAACTGGTTTGCAGCTCAATGTGTTGGCAGACATCGCATTCACGGTCGATGGCAAGCCGTTTGTGGCGGGCGACGCCTACAGCTACAAAGGCATGATGCTGTCGGGTCTGCCCAATGTGGTGTTGACTTTTGGATACTCGAATGCATCTTGGACCTTGAAAGCCGATTTGATCGCCGACTTTGCCTGTCGTTTGCTCAATCACATGGACAAACACGCTTTCCGTGAGGTGCGCCCGACACCAGCTCGGCCGATGACCGCCCAGCCGTTCATGGACTTTGACTCAGGTTATGTCACCCGCGCCAGCATCGACTTGCCAAAACAAGGCGATCATGGGCCTTGGCGGGTCCATCAAAATTACCTGATGGACCTCTGGGCGATTGGCCATGGCAGTCTGGACGACCGGGCGCTGCGCTTTAGTCGTTTGTGAAGATGCCGGCCACGCCGTCGAGTCGTTCCAGGGCCAAGCCGCAGCCACGCACCACGCAACTGAGCGGATCCTCGGCCAGCATCGTGGGCAAACCGGTTTCTTCGGTGATCAGACGGTCGAGGTCTTTGAGCAATGCGCCGCCGCCAGTGAGCATGATGCCGCGCTCGGAAATGTCCGAGCTCAACTCGGGCGGGGTGTTTTCTAGGGCGTTCTTGATGGCCATGACCAAACCATTGAGCGGGTCGGTCAGCGCCTCCAACACCTCAGATGAAGTCACGTTGAACGTCTGCGGTATGCCTTGGCTCAGGTTGCGCCCGGTGACCTCCATCTCCTTGAAGTCGGCGTTGGGAAAGGCCAGCCCGATTTCTTTTTTGAGCATCTCAGCGGTTTGGTCGCCGATCAACATGCCGTAATTGCGGCGGATGTAGTTGACGATGGCTTCATCGAACTTATCTCCGCCAATGCGCACACTGCCCTTGTAGACCATGCCACCCAGGGAGATGATGCCAACCTCGGTGGTGCCTCCGCCAATGTCGACCACCATGGAGCCGCAAGCGTCGGCCACCGGCAAGCCCGCGCCAATGGCTGCGGCCATCGGTTCTTCAATCAAAAACACCGCGGAGGCGCCCGCCCCCATGGCGGACTCTCGGATCGCGCGGCGCTCAACCTGGGTCGAACCGCAGGGCACACAAATGATGATGCGCGGGCTCGGGCGCAGCAGACTGTTGGGGTGGATTTGCCGGATGAAATACTTGAGCATTTGCTCGGTGATCGTGAAGTCGGCGATCACGCCGTCTTTCATGGGGCGGATCGCCTCGATGTTGGCGGGCACCCGGCCCAACATGCTTTTGGCCTCTGTGCCCACGGCCAGAATGGTTTTTTTGGCGCCCATGCCACCCATGTGCTGGATCGCCACCACCGACGGCTCGTTCAACACCACGCCCCGGTCTTTGGCGTAAATCAAGGTATTGGCTGTGCCCAGATCGATGGCCAAGTCGGTTGACAGCCACTTGGAAAAGAAGCTCAGCATGGCTTAGGCAGTGGACTGCATATCACCTTCAAATTGGCCGCCGCGCTCGATGTCAATTTCGGCATAACTGAGCTTGCCAGAGACTTTGCCAGTTTTGCGAATTTGCAACAAACCTTGGCACACCACATCCTCACTCAAGATGCCATAGATATCCATTTGCTTGGCGCGCACCTTTCCGCTGATCTGCCCCAAGGGACCAACGTCCAAGGTGTTGGCGGTGATTTCACCGGTGATTTTTCCATTGATTTGTGCCAGGCCCGGCACATTGATGGTGCCAACAAACACCACCCCGTTGGGGATGAACAAATCGTTGGCCTTGTGGCCGTTGTCTTCCAAGGTGTCAGTGTCCATCTGGGTTGTCAAGGTTGGGTTTGAGTAAAAAAGCAGGTATGGCTTGAACCGCCATGCTTAGCGTCTGCCCAGCCTGGAACGGGTCTTTGCTGTCCATGGGCAAGTCCATGCCCAATTTTTTGGCGTACAGACGCAAAAACCACCCCACGGGTTGCGCCGTCTTTTTGAAGGCCTCGTGACGCCCTTCTTCTAACGCCTGAACTTGCTCGGTTGACAAGCCAATTTTTTTTCCAATGTCCGCACAAGAGAGGTTTTGCAGCTCGCGTTGTTTTTTCAGCACATGGCCAAATGAAGCAAAAACCGACGCCTGATCGCTGGTTTGAGCGCTCACGGAAGGTCTAGAGTGCATATATTCATGATGGATTGTTTTTCATTAACAGTGTCATGCACACCCCTAATTGGGGAACTCCTCACATAATCACATTGATTTGTGACGAAATTATTCAAATAGTATGCATTCAAGGTCTTTTAAAAAACTGCTCAGGATTGACAATCGGGCGGTCATGAATAGAGCGTTTTTTCTTCTCCTGTTTTTGCAGCTGCTGTCCCGGCTTGAGCAGGCAAAACACGGGTGATGCTTCTTACCATGAGCCAGTCCACCCGCATCAGCAAGTCCGGTCAGGTTTACCTGGTGGAGGACGATGGCGACATCCGAAGCCATTTGACCGATTTGCTGCGCCACTTGGGCTACAGCGTCAGTGCCTTCACCGGTGCAGCCGAGTTTTTGACCCAGGTCCAGGTGTTGAGCCCTGCTGTGCTGGTGCTGGACATGCGCATGCCAGGAATGAGTGGTTTGGAGCTGCAGCAAACCCTGGCAGCACAAGCCTGCAGCTTGCCCATCGTTTTCATCAGCGGCGAAAGCCAAAGCCAAGAGATCATTGATGCGATGAAGGGCGGCGCGGTGGATTTTTTGTGGAAGCCCTTTGCCCAAAGCCAGCTCCAAGCAGCGATTGACAAAGGCTTGGCGATCGACATGGCGCGGGCGGCCAACGACAAGCGCTTGGCCATGGTGGCTCAGCGGTTTGCCAGCCTAAGCCCGCGTGAGGTGATGATTTTTGAGCTGATGCGCTCAGGCCATGGCAACAAAGCGATTGCCGTGCTCACGGGCATCATGGCTGACACCGTGAAAAAACACCGCGCCCAGGTCTTGGCGAAAATGGAGGTTGATACCCTCGCCGATTTGCTGACCTTGTGCAAAGACTTTACGCCACCCACCGACATCCATTGACATGCTGCACTACGAAACCATTCCGGTCACGCCTTTCCAACAAAACTGTTCCATCGTTTGGGAGGACGCAGGCATGACCGCGGCGATCATCGACCCTGGTGGTGATTTGGACATGCTGCTGGGCGCTTGCAAACAACTGGGGGTAAGGCTGGTGGCCATCTGGATCACCCATGCGCACTTAGACCATGCAGGCGCCACCGCCGATTTGGCCGAGATACTGCAGCTGCCAATCATCGGCCCGCACCCTGCAGACCAGTTTTGGATAGACGGCTTGGCTGACGCGGCAGCCAGCTATGGCTTTCCACCGGCACGTCCCTTCACGCCCACGCGTTGGCTGGCCGATGGCGACACGGTCACCTTAGGGTCCCACACGCTGCAAGTGCGGCACTGCCCCGGCCACACACCGGGCCATGTGGTGTTTTATTCGGCTGAATTAAAGCGTGCGTTTGTGGGCGATGTGCTGTTTGCCGGCAGCATCGGCCGCACCGATTTTCCGCAGGGCAACCACCAAGACTTGATCAACAGCATCACCCAGCGCTTGTGGCCGATGGGGGACGACACGGTGTTCATTCCGGGCCACGGCCCTGAGAGCAGCTTTGGCCGCGAGCGGCGCAGCAACCCCTATGTGGGCGGCACCTGACTGTTCAAGGCGCCCCGGTCAAAGCGCTTTGGCCCGCTCATACAGCGGATGGACTTTGGGCAAGTTGGCTTCAATCTCTTTGATGCGCGATGTGCCAGAGGGGTGGGTACTCAGCCACTGTGGGGGTGCGCCCTTGTTGGCGGCGCTCATTTTTTGCCACAGGCTCACGCCTGCGCGGGGGTTGTAGCCGGCGCGGGCGGCGAGCTCCATGCCGACCAAATCCGCCTCGCTTTCGTCTTCGCGGCTGAATTTCAGTGACAAGAGTTGCGCGCCTTGCTGCGCCACGGCATCGGTCAAGCGCGAGTCGATGCCAAAGAAACCAGCGATCAAGGCGCCGCCCAAGCGTGACAAACCGTTGGTGGCCATGCTCTTGCCCATGCGCTCACGTGCGTGTTCGCGCAAGGCATGGGCGATTTCATGGCCCATCACCATCGCCACTTCGTCATCGGTCAGCTCCAGCTTGGTCAAAATCCCTTGGTAGAAAGCAATCTTGCCGCCGGGCATGCAAAACGCATTGATTTGCGAGGAGCCCAGCAGGTTGATCTCCCATTGCCAGTCTTTGGCGCGCGGATTCCATTCGTGGCTGTAGGGAATGATCTTTTCTGCGATGGATCGCAAACGCAGCACCTGCGGATGGTCATCCGGTGCCAAGGCGTCTTTTTCGCTGGCTTGTTTGAGCATCTGGCCGTATTGGGCGAGCGCTGTTTGCTCGACCTCGGCAGCCGGCACCAGCTTGGCGAACTTGGAGGTTTCGCCCACCTCTACGCCCTCGCGGGCCAAGGCATTGAAGCCGAACAAGCCCGCAGCGCAGCCGGCGCATTGGTGAAGAAAAGCACGTTTGGTCTGCATATCCTGGTCTGTGAAAAGGAATCGCACAATAGCTGAGTATGAACGATAACCCAACTTCCCAAGCCGGCGCGCTGCGTTGGCGAGATACCTTGCTGATTTACCTCAGCCCGACCAGCTTGCGCATGCTGGCTTTGGGGTTTTCGGCGGGTTTGCCGCTTTTGCTGGTGTTGGGCACCTTGAGCTTTCGCTTGCGTGAAGCGGGCATTGACCGCGCCACCATCGGTTTTTTAAGTTGGGTGGGCTTGGCCTATGGGTTCAAGTGGGCCTGGGCACCGCTGGTCGACCGTCTCCGCTTGCCCTTGCTCACACCCTTGTTGGGTCGCCGCCGCAGTTGGTTGTTGCTCGCTCAAATCAGCATCGTGGTGGGACTCTTGGGCATGGCGGGCAGCAACCCACAAGAAGCCCTGGCACCCCTGGTCGGGTTTGCGCTGTTGGTGGCTTTTGGCTCGGCCACCCAGGACATTGCACTGGACGCGTTTCGCATCGAATCGGCCCAGGCGCGGATGCAAGCGGTGTTGGCCGCGAGCTACCAAACTGGCTACCGCTTGGCCATGATTTGGGCAGGTGCGGGCGTGTTTTGGATCGCCGCCAAAGCCGAGGTGGGTGGACTGCCTGCAGGCACTTACCAAGACGCGGCCTGGGGCGTGGCGTATGTGGCGATGGCGGTCTCGATGGCGGTGGGCATGCTGACCGTGCTGTTTTCGCCCGAACCCGCGCAGGTGCCACTGGCCCCAGCGCGCGGCTTTCGCCAATGGCTGCAAGTCGCGGTCATGGCGCCCTTTGCAGAGTTCATTCAACGCTACCGCTGGCACGCGGTGTTATTGCTCGCCCTGATTGGCACCTACCGCATCAGCGACATCGTGATGGGCATCATGGCCAATCCGTTTTACGTGGACATGGGTTACAGCAAAGAGGAGGTGGCCACGGTCACCAAGCTGTATGGCGTGGTCATGACCTTGGTGGGGGCATTCCTGGGCGGCATGTTGGTGCTGCGCTGGGGGGTGATGCGGGTGTTGATGCTGGGCGCGGTGTTGAGCGCCGCCACCAATCTGCTGTTTGCCTGGCTGACTTTGCATGGCCATGGTGTTGACGCGCTGATCGCGGTGGTGTCTGCGGACAACCTGGCCAGCGGCATTGCCTCTGCCGCGTTCATCGCGTATTTGTCCTCGCTCACCAACCTGCAGTATTCGGCCACGCAATACGCTTTGTTCAGCTCGCTCATGCTGCTGTTACCTAAATTTTTAGCGGGCTTTTCTGGCGTGGCGGTAGATGCGGCTGGCTATGCCTGGTTTTTTGTCGGCACCGCCGCTTTGGGCTTGCCGGTGTTGCTGCTGGTGTGGTTGGCCAGCAGGTTTCACGAGACTGGCCAATCCGCCGGTCAGTGATGGGGTTCTGGGTGTGCCCTCTCCAGCAGCTTCCTGAAGCTGTTGATCGCGCACCGATAATCGCGCCCATGTACACCCGATTCACCCAGGCCTTTGGCCTGTCCACCCCGATCGCCTTGGCCCCCATGGCCCTGGCCTCAGGCGGCGCACTCGCCGCCGCGTGTGCCCAGGCTGGCGCCCTGGGCTTGCTCGGTGGCGGCTATGCCGACCTGGCTTGGCTGCAACGCGAACACACCCTGGCCATGTCCTTGTTGCCGCCCGAGGCAATGCCACGCTTGGGCTGCGGCTTCATCACCTGGAAGCTGGACGAAGACGCCAGCGCCTTGGACTGGTTGCTCGACCAAGCACACACGTCTGCCGCGCTGATGCTCTCGTTTGGCGACCCGCGTCCCTATGCCGCGCGGCTGGCCGCACGCGGCGTGCCGCTGATTTGTCAAATTCAACAAGTGGCGCAACTGCGGTTGTGCTTGGAAGCAGGCGCAGCGGTGGTGGTGGCGCAAGGCGCGGAAGCAGGTGGCCACGGCATGAACGCCTTGGAGGGGCGCAGCACCTTCAGTTTGGTGCCCGAGTTGGCTGATGCGCTGGCCGCGCAATCGCCCGCCACGTTACTCTTGGCCGCCGGCGGCGTCGCTGATGGACGGGGTTTGGCCGCGGCGCTGGCCCTGGGTGCCGATGGGGTGTTGGTTGGCAGCCGCTTGTGGGCGAGTGCCGAGAGCTTGGCTGCACGTGGCGCAGTCGCCGCCGCGTTGCGCGCCACGGGAGACGACACCGCACGCAGCGCCGTGTTTGATCTGTTGCGGCGTAAACAATGGCCTGCGCCATACGACTTTCGCGCCCTGCGCAATGGCTTGCACAGGCAGTGGGAATCACGGGTGGAGGAATTGCGTGAAGCACCTGAAACCGCGCGTGCCAACTATGACGCGGGCGTGGCTGCTGGTGATTTCGAGCGTGCCCATGTGACGGTCGGTGAGGCGGTGGGTTTGATGCACGACGCGCCAACCGCAGCCGAATTGATCCAACGCATGACCAGTCAGTCGTCGCTGCTGACCGGTACCCTGGATGCCAGCGCGCACATCAACTCGTAACCCACCGTGCCGGCGGCTGATGCCACCTCGTCAATTGACAGTGCCTCACCGTTGGTGGCCTGACCCCACAAGGTGACCTCGCTGCCCCAGTGGCCATGGGGCAAGTGGGACAGGTCCACGCAGAGCATGTCCATGCTGACCCTGCCCACGGTCTGCGTGCGCACCCCCGAGACCAAGACCGGTGTGCCATTGGGCGCCTGGCGAGGGTAACCATCGGCATATCCGCATGCCACGACACCAACCCGCATGGCCTGGGGCGCGGTGAAGATGCCGCCATAGCCCACCTTTTCCCCGGCTTGCAGTTGCTGCACCCCGATCACTTGGCTGCGCAAGCTCATGGCCGGGCGCAAGCCCCAATCGGCTGCGCTGTGCAGGGGGTGGTCGGGCGAGCTGCCATACAAAGCAATGCCAGGGCGCACCCAGTCGCCCAGCACCCGTGGGTTGTCACCATGGCGCAAAACTGCCGCACTGTTGGCCAGGCTGCGCTCGCCAGGCAAGTCGTGGCTGGTGGCTTGAAACACCTGCAGTTGCTGCGCCACACCCACCGCATCGTCGGCATGCGCGAAATGCGTGAGCAAGGAAATCTCATCGACTTGCGGCAAGGCATTGAGCCGCGCCCAGGCCGCGCGGAACCGCTCGGGCGCGAAACCCAGACGGTTCATGCCGCTGTTCATTTTCAAAAACACGCGCTGAGGTAAGTGGGTTTTGTGGCGGCTGAGCATGTCGATTTGCGCTTCGTTGTGCACCACATGCCAAAGGTCCAAACGCGAACACAACTCGAGGTCGCGCTGCTCAAACACGCCTTCGAGCAACAGGACAGGACCACGCCAATCCAAGTCGCGCAGGGTCTGCGCTTCATGCAAATCGAGCACCGCAAAACCATTGGCGGCACGCAGGGCGGCAAAGGCGCGGGCCAGGCCATGGCCGTAGGCGTTGGCTTTCACCACGGCCAAAACGCGTGCATCGAGAGCGGCTTGCTGCATGCGCGCCAAGTTATGACGCAGCGCTTGGGTGTGAATCAAAGCTTGGGTGGGACGGGCCATGCGGGCATTGTCGCAGGCCCCAAAGGGGTGCAAATGGCGTGATATAACCTGACAGATTTTGTTGGCATGAAGTCGCCCAACTCCTTTTTTCTCCCACCCCTTTGCCCGCTTTATTGACCTTGAATACCTACACATGAAGCGCGGTTTCTACACCATCATGGCAGCCCAGTTTTTCAGCTCCTTGGCTGACAACGCCTTGTTTGTGGTGGCGGTGGAAATGATCAAAGCCACGGGGGGTGCTGAATGGCAGCGGGCCGCACTGGTGCCCATGTTCGCGCTGTTTTATGTTGTGCTTGCGCCCTTTGTCGGCGCCTTTGCCGACTCCCGCCCCAAGGGCGAGGTGATGTTCATGAGCAACGGCATCAAAGTGGTGGGTTGCTCGATGATGCTGTTCGGTACCCACCCCCTGCTGTCATATGCGATTGTCGGCTTGGGCGCAGCGGCCTACTCGCCCGCCAAGTACGGCATCCTCACCGAATTGTTGCCAGCCTCTTTGCTGGTCAAGGCCAACGGCTGGATTGAAGGCCTGACGATCGCCTCGATCATCTTGGGTGTGCTTTTGGGTGGTCAATTGGTGGGGCCACACATCTCGTCTTTCTTGCTGTCGCTGGACCTGCCGTTGATCGAATTGGGCATCGACACCCCACCTGAAGCGGCCATTTGCGTGATTGTTTTGCTCTACGGTCTGGCGGCTTGGTTCAACACCCGTATTCCCCAAACCGGCGCGCCATTGATGCCGATGTACAGCCAAAAACAACACAGCCTGGCCTACAACCTGGTTGCCTTGGCGCCCGATTTCTGGCGTTGCAACCTGCTCTTGTGGCGCGACAAGCTGGGGCAAATATCCTTGGCTACCACCACTTTGTTTTGGGGCGCCAGTGGCAACCTGCGCTACATCGTGCTGGCTTGGAGCGCGGTTGCGCTCGGCTACACCACCACGCAAGCGTCTTCCTTGGTTGGGGTGATTGCGATTGGCACGGCCGCTGGCGCGGTCATCGCGTCCATGCGCATGCGGCTGGTTGATGCACCGCGTGTCATGCCCCTGGGCATTGCCATGGGTTTGCTGGTGTTGGGCATGAACTTCATCGACAACGTTTGGTTGGCCGCGCCTTTGTTTATCTTGCTGGGTGGTTTGGGTGGTTTTTTGGTGGTGCCCATGAACGCGTTGCTGCAACACCGAGGCCACAACCTGATGGGCGCGGGCCGCTCGATTGCCGTGCAAAATTTCAATGAACAGGCCTGTATCTTGGCCCTCGGCGCCCTCTACACCTTGGCCACCAGCTGGGGTTTGAGCGCGTTTGGGGCAATCGTCGGGTTTGGCCTGCTGGTCGCGGGTTTCATGTGGCTGACGCAACGCTGGCACAGCCACAACTGTGTGGCGCACCGTGAAGAGGTGGCGCGTCTGATGGACATCGCCCGCCGCGATCCCGGTCACCACTGATCGATGGCAGTGCCTACCCTGGGCCCGGTGCTGGGCTTGTTGTTCAATGCCTTGGTGTTTGGTGTGTCTTGGTGGCCTTTGCGCGAGATGCAAGCCCTGGGTCTGCATCCCCTGTGGGCGACTGCGCTGATGTATGCCTTGGCCTTGACGCTGACGCTGGCCTGGCAACCCAGCGCCTGGCTGGGTCTGTGGCGCCAGCCGATGCTTTGGTGGCTTTTCCTGGCCTCTGGACTGACCAACGTCGGCTTCAATTGGGCGGTGACCTTGGGCGATGTGGTACGCGTGGTGTTGCTGTTCTACACCATGCCTGCTTGGTCTGTGTTGCTGGCTTGGTGGTTGCTGGGCGAACGTCCCACCCGCATGGCCTTGCTGCGTTTGTTGTTGGCATTGGTGGGGGTGGCGCTTGTCTTGAAAACACCGGAGACGCCTTGGCCACTGCCCTCCTCCTTGTTTGATTTTTTAGCGCTGCTCGGCGGCGCCAGCTTTGCGCTCAACAACGTGATGTTGCGCAAACTGGCCCAGGTGCCCGAGTCCTCCCGAATGAGCGCCATGTTTGCCGGCGGCATGGTGATCACCGCCTTGACCGGCCTCGTTGCTTTGCCGTTTGGTTGGGTGAGCCTGCCCCATGACATGGGTTGGATGGGTTACGCCGTCGGACTGGGCTTGTGCATGTTGGCGTCCAACCTGAGCTTGCAATATGGGGCCGCGCGGTTGCCAGCGGCCACCACCGCCTTGGTGATGTTGTCGGAAATCGTGTTTGCCACAGCCACCTCGGTGGCCTTGGGGGCGGCCGAGTTAAGTGACCGCAAATTGGGGGGGGGTTTGCTGATTGTGTTGGCTGCGGTTTTGGCGACAATGCCCTCACGCTTTCAGGAGAAACCATGAGCACTGTGTACGATTTTCATGCCCACACGATCGACGGTCGGGATGTCGCTTTGTCGGATTTCAAAGGCCAGGTGCTGTTGATCGTGAACACCGCCAGCGCTTGCGGTTTCACGCCCCAATTCGAAGGCCTTGAAACCTTGCACCAAACCCTGGGGCCCAAAGGCTTGGCGGTCCTGGGTTTTCCTTGCAATCAGTTTGGCAACCAAGACCCGGGCAGCAACGATGAGATTGGCTCGTTTTGCCAAAAGAACTATGGTGTGAGTTTCCCGATGATGGCCAAGGTCAACGTCAACGGCCAAGATGCCCATCCCCTCTTTCAGTGGCTGAAAAACCAAGCGCCAGGTCTGTTGGGCAGCGAAGGCATCAAATGGAACTTCACCAAGTTTTTGGTCAGTCGGGATGGTCTGGTGATCAAGCGCTACGCACCACTGGACAAACCGTCAGCGATCGCTGCTGATATAGAAGCGGCGCTGGCCTCACACGGGTGACTGATCAGTGGGCTGACAAGGCCTGGTCCAGCATTTCGACCCAGTGCCGCACCGGTACATCGGTGCCGCTTTGCAGGTGGGTGATGCAGCCGATGTTGGCGCTCATGATCGCTTGCGGTTGCATCTCGCCCAAGTGACCGAGCTTGCGGTCGCGCAGCTGTGTCGCCAAGGCGGGCTGCAACACGCTGTAAGTACCGGCTGAACCGCAACAGAGGTGGGCTTCATTGCTGGCCACGCGCACCTTGAAGCCCAGCAGGCCCAGGTGGGTTTCCACCCCGCCCTTGAGTTGCTGCCCGTGTTGCAAGGTGCAAGGCGGGTGAAAAGCCAGCAAGCCTTGTTGCTGGGCATGCTGGGGTTGGATCTGCTTTTGCAGCTCAGGCATGAGGGCGGGCAGCAACTCGCTCAGGTCTTTGGTGAGCTCGCTGATGCGACGGGCTTTGTCGGCATAGGCTGGGTCATTGCGGAAGATGTGCCCGTAGTCTTTCACCGTGACGCCGCAGCCCGAAGCGTTCATCACGATCGCTTCGACGCCTTGGGCGAGGTGCGGCCACCAGGCGTCGATGTTGTGCTTCATTTGCACATGCGCCGCGTTTTGGTCATTCAAATGGAATTTCACACCACCACAGCAGCCCGCCAGTGGCTCGACCATGGTTTGGATGCCGCAGGCGTCGAGCACCCGCGCGGTCGCGCTGTTGATGTTGGGGCTCATGCTGGGCTGCACGCAACCAGCGAGCATCAAGACCTTGCGTGCATGGCTGCGGGTCGGCCAGACGCCTGCGCTGCGGCGCTCGGGCACCTTGGCTTGGAGAGCCGACGGCAACCAGGCGCGCACGCTTTGACCCAGCTTCATGGCGGGCGCAAACAAGGGCGAGGACAAGCCCTCTTTCAAGGCCCAGCGCACGGTTTGCTCAGCGGCAGGGCGAGGCACTTTGTCATCGACCAGCTTGCGGCCAATGTCGACCAAGTGGCCGTATTGCACGCCACTGGGGCAGGTGGTTTCACAGTTGCGGCAGGTCAGGCAGCGGTCCAGGTGCAGTTGGGTGTCGCGTGTGGGTGCCACGCCTTCGAGCACTTGCTTGATCAGGTAGATGCGGCCACGCGGCCCGTCCAACTCGTCGCCAAGCAATTGGTAGGTCGGGCAGGTGGCGGTGCAAAACCCACAGTGCACGCACTTGCGCAAGATCGCTTCGGCCTCGAGGCCATCGGCGGTGTTTTGGTATTCGGGGGCGAGGTTGGTTTGCATGCGGCTGCTCAGGAAAGGCCCAGACGTCCGGTATTGAATACGCCTTGGGGGTCAAACTGCTGTTGGAGTGCGCGCTGGATGCGCTGTTGTGCGGGTGGCAAAGGGTGAAACACGGGTGGTGTGGCGTTCATGGTTTGGGCTTGGCGGAACAAGGTGGCATGGCCGCCCGCGGCTTGCGCGGCTGCGCGCAACTCGGCCACTGCGCTGTCAGGCGCCCACAGCCAACGCAGTGCGCCATGCCATTCGATGTAAGGCGCATAAGGAAGGGCCAGCACAGGCGCGGTTTGCGGCAGGCTCAAGCGCCACAAACACTGGTTGGCGGCAGGCGCTTGGAAGAACGCCAAGCTTTGCTCGCGGCAGGCTTGCCAATCGCTTGCGGCCTGCGCGGGTTCCATGCGGTGTGCGCTGCCGCCCGCCGCCTGCACGTCAGCGATCATGCGCGGGCAGGCCGACTCGACTGCCGCCACCGCGCCACGCAAGCGCACGAACAACAGGTCTTGCGCGGGCTGCGCCGTATGGTCATGGACCCAAGCGCTGGCGTTGAGTGGCAGGGCTTGCCCACCCCAGTGGTGCAGCAGCGTCAAGGCATCGTGCTGCGAAAGCGCGCATTGCAAGGTCGCTTCTTGTGGCGCGACCGGCAAGACCTTGAGGGAAAGCTCGGTGAGCAAACCCAAGGTGCCCATGCTGCCTGCCATGGCGCGGGAGACGTCATAGCCCGCCACGTTTTTCATCACTTGGCCGCCGAAGGTGAGCGATTCGCCCAAGCCATTGAGCATCTGCACGCCCAGCACATGGTCACGCACACCACCGACATTGGCGCGGCTCGGTCCGGCCAAGCCGGCCGCGACCATGCCGCCCACGGTGGCAGACGCGCCAAAGTGGGGGGGTTCATAGGCCAGGGATTGGCCTTGGTCGGCCAGCAAGGCTTCGAGCTCGCGCAAAGGCGTGCCTGCCTTGACCGTTACCACCAATTCGCTGGGCTCGTAACTGACCACGCCCGACCAGGCACGGGTGTCGAGCACCTGTGCTGGGGCCTGTGTGTCACCGTAAAAATATTTGGTATTGCCACCTTGAATGCGCAAGCGATGTCCGTGGGTTGCCGCATCTCGGATGCGGTCTTGAAAATCAGAAACCACACACACCTTTAGTTTGCAATGACCCGCACCATTTCCAAACACTTGTTGGAATAGCCCCACTCGTTGTCGTACCAAGAGACCACTTTGACAAAAGTGCTGTCCAAGGCGATGCCTGCGTCCGCGTCAAACACGCTGGTGCAAGGCTCACCTCGGAAGTCGGTGGCCACCACTTTGTCTTCGGTGTAGCCGAGCACGCCCTTCAAAGCACCCTGGCTTTGCGCTTTCATTTCGGCGCAAATGTCGGCATAGCTGGCGGGCTTTTCCAACTCAACGGTCAAGTCCACCACCGACACGTCAGAGGTGGGCACACGGAAAGACATGCCAGTGAGTTTTTTGTTGAGCGCAGGGATCACCACGCCCACCGCCTTGGCGGCACCGGTGCTGGAAGGGATGATGTTTTCCAAAATACCGCGACCACCACGCCAGTCTTTGTTGGACGGGCCGTCGACGGTTTTTTGGGTGGCGGTGGCGGCATGCACCGTGGTCATCAGGCCGCGCTTGATGCCCCATTTGTCGTTCAACACCTTGGCCACCGGGGCCAAGCAGTTGGTGGTGCAAGAGGCGTTGGACACGATGGTTTGGCCTGCGTAGGTGGCGTGGTTGACGCCATACACAAACATCGGCGTGTCGTCCTTGGAAGGCGCGGACAACAACACTTTTTTGGCGCCTGCGGCCAGGTGTTTTTCAGCGGTGGGTTTGTCCAAGAACAGGCCGGTGGCCTCGATCACCACATCTGCGCCGATCTCGCCCCATTTCAAAGCCGCCGGGTCGCGCTCTTGGGTCAGGCGGATTTTTTTGCCGTTGACGATCAGGTTGCCGCCGTCGACCGACACCTCGCCTTTGAAGCGACCGTGCACGCTGTCGTACTTGAGCATGTAGGCCAGGTAATCGGGCTCGAGCAAGTCGTTGATACCAACGATGTCAATGTCGTTGAAGTTTTGCACCGCTGCGCGAAACACCATGCGTCCGATGCGTCCGAATCCGTTGATACCTACTTTGATGGCCATGGTCTGTCTCTTTCTTTGCTTTCTGGTTTTGGATGAGGGGGATTGGCTTGGGTGAAACAAGCAACGGCATTCAGTGGGTCTGCAACACCTTGAGCACGGTGTCAGCCAGATTTTTCGGTGTGAAGCCAAAGTGCTCGAACAACACCGGTGCGGGGGCACTTTCGCCGTAGGTGTCGATGCCGACCACGGCCGACACGCCGTATTTCCACCAGCCATCGGTCGAGCCCATTTCGACCGCGATGCGGGGGACGCCTTTGGGCAACACGGCCGATTTGTAAGCCACGCTTTGGCGGTCAAAGGTGGTGGTGCTGGGCATGGAGACCACGCGCACTGCGACCTTGTGTTCGGCCAACAGGGCTTGGGCTTTCATGGCCAGTTGCACCTCGGAACCGGTGGCGATGATCACCGCTTGGGCTTTTTTGTTCAGGCCCACTTCTGAGGGCTCGGCCAGCACATACGCGCCCTTGTTGATCGCGTCCAGGCCGCTGGCGTCTTTGGCTGCGCTGCTGCCCTTGGGCAGGTAAGGCAGGTTTTGGCGGCTCAAGAGCAGCGCGGTAGGCCGGTTGGTGTTTTGCAAAGCCACGGCCCAAGCGACGGTGGTCTCGGCGGTGTCGGCAGGACGCCAAACATCCAAGCCCGGGATCAGACGCAGGGAAGCCGCGTGTTCGATGGATTGGTGGGTCGGGCCGTCTTCGCCCAAACCGATCGAGTCATGGGTGAACACATGCACCACGCGTTGCTTCATCAGCGCAGCCATGCGGATCGCGTTGCGTGAATAGTCTGAAAAGGTGAGGAAGGTGCCGCCGTAAGGAATGAAGCCGCCATGCAGCGTGATGCCGTTCATGATGGCGGCCATGCCAAATTCGCGCACGCCGTAGTTGATGTGGCGACCGCCGTGGCCGCGCTCGTCTTTGACCACGTTGCCTGCCAAGTCAACGCGCAGGTTGGGCGTGGACTGGGTGTTGGTCAAGTTCGAGCCGGTCAGGTCGGCGCTGCCGCCCAGCAATTCAGGGATGGCGGCCGTGAGTGCTTCCAAGGCCAATTGACTGGCCTTGCGACTCGCCACGGTTTCGGCCTTGGTGTTGGCGGCGACCACCGCATCGACCACGGTTTGGTGGAAGTTCTTCGGCAGGTCGCCCGCCATGCGGCGCTTGAACTCGGCGGCCAAGTCGGGATGGACAGCGGCGTAAGCGGTGAACTGGTGGTTCCAGTGGTCTTCTGCTGTGGCGCCTTTGTCTTTGGCATTCCAGTCGTCATAGACCTCGGTGGGAATGACGAAGGGGGCGTGGGGCCAATGGATGGCCGCGCGGGTCAGCGCAATTTCCTCGGTGCCCAGGGGCTCCCCGTGGGCCTTGGCGGTGTCGACACGGTTGGGACTGCCTTGGCCGATATGGGTTTTACAAGCAATGAGTGTGGGCTTGTCCGCGCTGTGCTTGGCGGTGGCGATGGCGCGGCTGACCGCTTGCACATCATGGCCGTCGACGCTAACCACGTTCCAGCCATAGGCCTTGAAGCGGGCAGGGGTGTCGTCGATGAACCAAGGCGCGACCTTGCCGTCGATGGAAATGCCGTTGTCGTCGTACAAGGCGATCAGCTTGTTGAGCTTCCACGCGCCGGCCAAGGCGCAGGCCTCGTGGCTGATGCCCTCCATCATGCAACCGTCACCCATGAACACATAGGTGTGGTGGTTGACGATGTCGTGGCCAGGGCGATTGAATTCGCTGGCCAGCAGTTTTTCGGCCAGCGCCATGCCCACCGCGTTGGTGATGCCTTGGCCCAAGGGGCCGGTGGTGGTTTCCACGCCAGGGGTGATGCCCACCTCGGGGTGACCAGCGGTTTTGCTGTGCAATTGACGAAAGTTTTTCAGCTCGCTCATGGGCAGGTCGTAGCCCGTGAGGTGCAAGAGTGCGTAGATCAGCATCGAGCCGTGGCCGTTGGACAGCACAAAGCGGTCGCGGTCGGCCCAATGCGGATGCTGAGGGTTGTGTTTCAGGTGCTCGCCCCACAAAGCCACCGCGATGTCAGCCATGCCCATGGGCGCACCGGGGTGACCGGAGTTGGCTTGCTGAACAGCGTCCATTGCCAGTGCACGTATAGCACTGGCCATTTGTTGGGGGTTGGCCATGGAGAAGTCTCCGATCAGATAGGTTAGGGTGGGTCGGTTATTTTAGCCAGAGGCTGGCTACACTTATTGACTTGAACAATTCCCACCCATCAAGTCCACTGCCCAGTGGTGTGTCAACCCGTGAGCCCGCCAGCCCAGACACCTCTGCCGGCGGCACAGTGGCTTTTCTCGCCCAGGCCATGTTGCTGGCAGCCGGTCGTGGTGAGCGCATGCGGCCACTCAGCGACAGCATGCCGAAACCGTTGCTCGCGGTGCACGGCAAGCCCCTGCTCTGGTATCCATTGCGATCGCTGGCTGCAGCGGGTGTCAGGTCGGCGGTGATCAACACCGGCTGGTTGGGCGATCAGCTTGAGCCTGCGTTTGGCAGCCAGTTGTTTTTCCCGCCCACTCCAGGCCATACTGGCGGCGACCCATCGGGCAAACTGCTGGCCCTGCGCTACTCGCATGAAGGCCGGGGCGCGGGCGAGGCCCTGGAAACCGCTGGCGGCATTGTGCGCGCCTTGCCACTGCTGGCAGATGTGTTTTGGGTGGCGGCCGGAGATGTGTTTGTGCCGGACTTTGCGTTTTCCATGACGGACTTGGAGCGCTTCACAGCCAGCCCGCATTGGGCGCACATCTGGCTGGTGCCCAACCCAGCGCACAACCCTCGCGGTGACTTTGGTTTGTCTGCTGATGGTTTGGCGGTGAATCCGCCTAAAGAAGATGCAACCGCCAAACCTGCATTTGACTCGACAGCAACTTCTCACGCTTGCGCCTCTGGCCCCGGTGCATTTGCAGCATTTCAAGTGCCCGGCCGGCTCTACACCTTCAGCACGATCGCACTTTACAAACGGGCATTTTTTGAAGCTGATTGGTGCGACATACCCGCTGGCAACCCACATGGCGTGAAAGCGCCGTTGGCGGCCATGCTGCGCGCCGCCATGGACCAGGGCTTGGTCAGCGCGTCACTCTATGAAGGTCTGTGGGTGGATGTGGGCACACCCGAGCGCTTGGCGCAACTCAACACATGACACAGGGGCATGGGTACCGCGACCCTCGACGGTGCCCACCCCCTCCTACAATCTTGGTATGACCTCTGTTTATGCACAACGCCGCGCCGCTTTGGCCGCCCAACTGGGCGCGGGCGGTGTCGCCATCATCCCGACCGCGCCTGAGCGCGCGCGCAACCGCGACAGCGATTTCCCATACCGGCACGACAGTTACTTTTTTTACCTGACCGGTTTCACCGAGCCCCATGCTTGGCTGGTTATCCAAGCCCATGGCCACACCACTTTGTTTTGCCAACCGAAAGACTTGGAGCGCGAAATATGGGACGGCATCCGTTTGGGGCCACTGGCCGCGCCAACTGCTTTGGGCGTGGACCAGGCCCATTCGGTGAGCGAGCTCAGCAAAGAACTGCCCAAGTTGTTGGAGAACCAAACCACGGTCTGGTTTCCGTTTGCCACCCACGACGCATTGACCGCGCAAGTGGACGGCTGGCTGACCCAGGTGCGTGCGCGGGTGCGCATGGGCGTGTCTTGCCCCTCTGCGCAACAAGACCTGTGCACCTTGCTGGACGAGATGCGCCTGGTGAAAGACGCAAACGAGCAAGACACCATGCGCCGTGCGGCACGCATCAGCGCGCACGCGCATGTGCGCGCCATGCAAACCAGCGCCCGCATGCTGCGTGCTGGCCAAGACGTGCGTGAATACCATTTGGATGCTGAGCTGCTGCACGAATTCCGCCGGCACGGTTCGCAGTTTCCGGCCTACACCTCGATCGTCGCCGCAGGCGCCAATGCTTGCGTGTTGCACTACCGTGCAGATGCAGCGCCCATCCGTGACGGCGAGTTGGTCTTGATCGACGCTGGCTGCGAGCTCGATGGCTATGCCTCGGACATCACCCGCACCTTCCCGGCCAATGGCCGGTTCACCGGCCCGCAAAAAGACCTGTACCAAGTGGTGCTCAACGCCCAGCATGCCTCGGTAGCCGCCACCAAAGCAGGCGCGCGCTTCAACGACCCGCACGAAGCCGCTTTGCGCGTCTTGTCGCAAGGCTTGCTCGACCTGGGCTTGCTCACCCACCAAACGCACGGCAGCTTGGATGACGTGCTGGAAAAGAAAGCCTATTTCCCGTTTTACATGCACCGCACCAGCCACTGGCTGGGCATGGATGTGCACGACTGCGGCAGCTACCTCGAGCCCGGTGAGGCCAACACCGCGCCGCCCAAGGCCGATCCGCTCACCGGCGTCATGGTGCAACCGCGCCCCAGCCGTGTGCTGCACCCGGGCATGGTGCTGACCCTCGAGCCCGGTTTGTATGTGCGCCCGTCAGAGCATGTGCCGCCAGCGTTTTGGAACATCGGCATCCGCATCGAAGACGACGCCATCGTGACCGCGACCGGCTGCGAGCTGATCACCCGGGACGTGCCCGTGGAAGTCGCCGAGATTGAAGCGCTGATGCGCGACTGAAGCCCTCGTCGCTGTTTTTTTCAAGCCATGACCCGTCTGGTCATGGCAAGTGCAAGGTGTATGCTCAGGAAAAAATCCTGATCTGTCCATGCATATACTTTCCTGTCTTATCTGGGCCAGTGCACTGTTGTCGGCCCTGATGCCTGTCACCCAGACACATGCCGAAACACTGCTGTGGGGCGGGCGACCTGAATTTGGGCTCGAACTTGAGCAAGAAAAAACCCCCGACAAACTTGGCGTGACCCATTCGATCACCTACATACCCAGCCTTGCCTTTACCGATGGCCCGGTCAATCGGATTGACCTGTTGCTCATGGACGAGCGTGAAAAAGAACCTCTTAACGGTGTGCATGAAACCACCCGGGTCACCAAACTGGCGGTGCGGGTGCGAAAAAACCTGCGATTCACCGATAACTGGGGCATGTACTTTCGCGGCCTGCTGGGTCACCAGCGCAGCAGCGCCGAGCGCTTTGTCTACGGCTATACCGACGCAGCGATTCGTTACGAGCAAGGTTTTTGGGGTTTTATCGCCGGTGTGCGGGTCCAACGCAGCTTGGACGGCACGCCAGGGCGCGACCGCCACAAATTCCGCTTAGGCCCCAGCTTTGAGATTGACGATCACCACGAGCTCGAGTTTTGCTGGACCCGCGCTTGGGACGCCCACACCCACGTCCACGAGAGCGACGCCACCATCCTCGAATACACCTACAAGTTTTGATGCCGCATTTGGAGAACATGCATGCCTGACCGCAAGACGGCCGACCACACCAGCCCCGAGGCGCGCACACAGTTGCGTCGCGCCGCCCTCGAGTACCACGAATTCCCGGTACCAGGCAAAGTGGCCATCCAAGCCACCAAGCAGTTGGTCAACCAGCACGATTTGTCGCTGGCGTATTCGCCAGGCGTGGCCGCGCCGTGTGAAGAAATCGTCAAAGACCCGAACAATGCTTACAAATACACCAGCCGTGGCAATTTGGTCGCGGTGATCACCAACGGCACGGCCGTCTTAGGCTTGGGTGACATTGGTCCCTTGGCTGCCAAACCGGTGATGGAAGGCAAGGGCGTGTTGTTCAAGAAGTTCGCTGGTATCGATGTGTTTGACATCGAGATCAACGAGAAAGACCCCGACAAACTGGTTGACATCATCGCCGCCCTGGAGCCGACCTTTGGTGGCATCAACCTCGAAGACATCAAAGCGCCCGACTGTTTTTATGTCGAACGCAAATTGCGTGAACGCATGAAGATCCCGGTGTTTCACGACGACCAACACGGCACAGCGATCGTGGTGGGTGCGGCCATCTTGAACGGCTTGAAAGTCGTGGGCAAAGACATCACCCAGGTCAAGCTCGTGGCCTCTGGCGCGGGTGCGGCTGCACTGGCTTGTTTGGGCATGCTGGTCAAGCTGGGCATGCCCCGCAAACACATCTGGGTGACCGATTTGGCCGGCGTGGTGTTTGAAGGCCGCACCGAGTTGATGGACGAAGACAAGATTCAGTTTGTGCAAAAAACCGATTTGCGCACCCTGGCCGAAGTGATCGATGGCGCGGATGTGTTTTTGGGCCTGTCAGCCGGTGGTGTGTTAAAGCCCGAGATGGTGACAAAGATGGCTGCCAAGCCGTTGATCATGGCTTTGGCCAACCCAACACCGGAAATTTTGCCCGAAGAGGTGTTGAAAGTGCGCTCTGACGCGATCATGGCCACCGGTCGCACCGACTATCCCAACCAGGTCAACAATGTTTTGTGCTTCCCGTACATCTTCCGGGGTGCCTTGGACGCCGGCGCCTCCACCATCACTTCAGAGATGGAAATTGCCGCTGTGCATGCGATTGCCGAGCTCGCCCAAGCCGAGCAAAGCGAGGTGGTGGCGGCCGCTTACGCGGGCGAGACCTTGGCCTTTGGCCCTGAATACCTGATCCCCAAACCGTTTGACCCGCGCTTGATGATGAAAATCGCGCCAGCCGTGGTGCAAGCCGCGATTGCCAGCGGTGTGGCGCAACGCCCGATCACCGACATGGACGCTTACCGCGAAAAACTCCAATCGCTGGTCTATGCCTCGGGCTCGGCCATGAAGCCGGTGTTTGCCGCCGCCAAGCGGGGGGTGAAAAAACGCATTTGTTTTGCCGAAGGCGAGGACGAGCGCGTGCTGCGGGCGGCGCAAATCGTGCTCGACGAAGGCCTGGCCAAACCGATCTTGATTGGCCGCCCCGCGGTCATCCGCGAGCGCATCGAACGCTTTGGTTTGCGCTTAACCCAGGGTGTGCACTATGAAGTGGTGAACGTGGAAGATGACCACCGTTACCGCGACTTTTGGCAGACTTACCACCAGCTCACTGAACGCAAAGGCGTGACCGTCCAACTGGCCAAGATCGACATGCGCCGTCGGCTTTCGCTGATTGGCTCGATGATGGTCCTCAAGGGCGAGGCCGACGGCTTGATTTGCGGCACCTGGTCCACGCCCGACCTGCACCTGCACTACATCGACCAAGTCATCGGGCTGCGCCCAGGTGTCAGCACCTACGCTTGCATGAACGCCCTGTTGCTGCCCGACCGCCAACTGTTTTTGGTTGACACCCATATCAACTACAACCCCAGCGCCGAGCAATTGGCCGAGATCACGGTGATGGCTGCGGAGGAGATGAAGCGGTTTGGCGTTGAACCCAAAGCCGCCTTGTTGTCGCACTCGAACTTTGGCAGCAGCAACCAGCCGACCGCGGTCAAAATGCGCCAAGCCCTGACATTGATACAAAAAACCGCGCCCTGGCTCGAGGTCGACGGCGAAATGCATGGCGATGTGGCGATCGACACCGCGGCGCGCAAAGCCTTGATGCCCAGCACCAGCCTGCTGTCTGACGCCAACCTGTTGATCCTGCCCAACTTGGACGCGGCCAATATCACTTACAACCTGCTGAAGACCGCGGCTGGCGGCAATATCGCCATCGGCCCGATCTTGTTGGGCGCGGCCAAACCGGTGCAAATCCTGACCGCCAGCACCACGGTGCGCCGGATTGTGAACATGACCGCGATCACCGTTGCCGACATCAACGCAGTCAGGTAAATGTATTTAATGTAAGCAAGCGCATACTTTGCCGAGGCTTTTAACCCTTTTGCGAACATAGGTGACAGGGCTTGTTCTTGCAAATTTGCCAGGTTTGATCGATAATAAGCGGATTGATTTTCTGGTTAACCCGGACCTCAGCCGATAGGTTCGAGGTCCTTATTTTAGGAATACTGTGGCGATGGACATGCCTTTGCGTACGGTTAAAAACAACATTGTTCAATCCATCCGGGCTTTCCGGGTCGCTGATCTTCAAGACGCGGCTGGTCTGTTGGGCCACCATTTCTTATATGCCAACTTGTCCTCAGCCCAGAGCAAGCAAGACATCCTGGACCTGACCGCACAACAGTTCATCTTTCCGGCCCAGTCCAGCAAAAATTTCGATACCTTGTTCGACAGCATGAGTGATGCGCTCTACAAATCTGGCCCGCAACCTGGTTTTATCTTGGTGTTGGAGCATATCCCTGCGCATGCCAAATTTGACAAAGAAGCCCGCGAACAACTCTTGGATGTGTTTCGTGAAGCCGCCGAATTCTGGTCTGAGCGCAAAGTGGCTTTCCGCTGCTTCTACTCATTCTCCGTGGCCCGCGCGGCAGCGGCAGAGCGCACCGATCTGAGCAACACACAAGGCATCGAACTCGGTGATGGCGAAAAAATGCCCACCGACAAACTCGTGGACGTGTCTCCTTTGGCCTTGCGCATGAGCAGCCCATTCAATGCGGGCTATTGGCTCACAGCGGCTTGATCTTCCAGCGCGCTCCATCACCAAGCCCCGCATTGCGGGGCTTTTTTCATGCCGGTCTGGTCAGCCCCATGAACCGGTGCTGATCACACCACCGCCCAAACAGACCTCGCCGCTGTACAACACTGCCGACTGGCCTGGGGTGACCGCCCATTGCGCTTGTGGGAATTCCAGTTGCATCTGTTGGGCTTGCCAGCCCAGTGAGCAAGCCGCGTCTTGCTGGCGGTAGCGGGTTTTGGCAAAGTAGCTGCCCGCTGCAGGTGGCGCGCCCGCAATCCAACTCAAGTCGTCAGCCTCTAACTGCGCTGACAACAGCCAAGGGTGGTCATGGCCTTGCACCACCCACAAGGTGTTGCTCGCCATGTCTTTGCGGGCCACAAACCACGGCGCGTGTTCACCGCCGCCGCGCTGCGCAGCCTTTTCTTTGATGCCGCCAATCCCCAAACCTTGGCGCTGCCCCAAGGTGTAAAAGCTCAGGCCCTGGTGTTGGCCAATCACGCGACCGGCATCGTTTTTGATCGGGCCGGGCGCTTTGGCGATATAGCGGTTTAAAAATTCGCGGAACGGCCGCTCGCCAATGAAGCAAATGCCGGTCGAGTCTTTTTTGCGGGCGTTGGGCAAACCGGCCTCATTGGCGATGCGCCGCACTTCGGTTTTTTCAATCTCGCCGACGGGGAACAAGGTTTGCGACAACTGCGCTTGCGTCAAGCGGTGCAAAAAATAACTTTGGTCTTTGCTGGTGTCCACGCCTTTGAGCAACTCGAACAAACCCGTGTCGGTGTTGTGACGCACCCGCGCGTAATGGCCGGTGGCGATTTTGTCTGCGCCGAGCGCAAAGGCGTGGTCTAGGAAGGCTTTGAATTTGATTTCGGCGTTGCACAAGATGTCCGGGTTGGGCGTGCGCCCGGCTTGGTATTCGCGCAAAAACTCGGCGAAGACGCGGTCTTTGTAGTCGGCCGAGAAATTCACATGCTCGATCTCGATGCCAATCACATCGGCCACGGCCGCCGCGTCAATGAAGTCTTGTTTGGTGGAGCAGTATTCGTCGTCATCGTCATCTTCCCAGTTCTTCATGAAGATGCCGATCACCTCGTGGCCTTGCTGCTTGAGCAAGAGCGCGGTGACGGCCGAGTCCACCCCGCCGCTCAGGCCCACCACGATCCGCTGCTTGTTGCTCATGCCCCGATTATCGGGGGGGCGTCCCTCAGTTGGCGAAAGCCGCAATGCCGGTGATGGCTCGCCCCAAGATCAGCGCATGGATGTCGTGCGTGCCCTCATAGGTGTTGACCACCTCCAAATTGACCAAGTGGCGCGCCACGCCAAACTCGTCGCTGATGCCGTTGCCACCCATCATGTCGCGCGCCATACGGGCGATGTCCAGCGCTTTGCCGCAGGAATTGCGTTTCAAGATGGAGGTGATTTCAACGGACGCCGTGCCTTCGTCCTTCATGCGACCCAAGCGCAAACAGCCTTGCAGGCCGAGCGCAATGTCGGTTTGCATGTCAGCCAGTTTCTTCTGAATCAGTTGATTGGCCGCAAGCGGGCGACCAAACTGCTGGCGGTCCAAGGTGTATTGCCGCGCACGGTGAAAGCAGTCTTCGGCCGCACCCAAGGCGCCCCAAGCAATCCCATAGCGGGCACTGTTCAAACAGGTGAACGGGCCCTTCAAGCCTTGCACCTCGGGGAAGGCGTTGTCTTCGGGCACGAACACCTTGTCCATCACGATCTCACCGGTGATCGAGGCGCGCAAACCCACCTTGCTGTGGATAGCGGGCGCACTCAAACCGGCCATGCTTTTTTCCAAGATGAAGCCGCGAATGGGGCCAACCGCGCCGGACTCGCTCACCTCTTTGGCCCAGACCACAAACACGTCGGCGATGGGTGAGTTGGAGATCCACATCTTGTTGCCGCTGAGCTGGTAGCCACCCTTGACCTTGTGGGCACGACTGGCCATGCTGGCCGGGTCCGAGCCGTGGTCCGGCTCGGTCAGGCCAAAGCAACCGATCCATTCGCCCGTGGCCAACTTGGGCAGGAATTTTTGACGCTGGGCTTCGGTGCCGAATTCAAAGATGGGCAGCATCACCAAGGACGACTGCACGCTCATCATCGAGCGGTAGCCCGAGTCCACACGCTCGACTTCGCGGGCAATCAGTCCATAGGCGACATAGCTCAAACCCGGGCCGCCGTACTCGGTGGGAATGGTCGGGCCGATCAGGCCGAGCGCGCCCATTTCACGGAAGATGGATGCATCGGTTTTCTCGTGCCGGAAAGCTTCGGTGACGCGTGGCAGCAGTTTGTCTTGGCAGTAGGCGGCCGCGGCCTCGCGAATCATGCGCTCGTCTTCGGTCAGTTGCTGGTCGAGTAAAAACGGATCGTCCCAGTGGAATGCGGTCTTGGCCATGAATGCTCCGGTTGTCTGTGCGCTGACGAAACAGAGATGTTAAACGGCTTGGCTTGGTGGTGGATTTGAGAAAGTTTGGGATAGGGATATTTGGGATCGATGGGCTTTAGCTCGCAATAACACTCCGCTCCAGGTAACTTGATATATGGCTTTTGCATTTCCGGTCAGAGCGCATATCCCAATCAACTAGACTCACCAACAGAAAAGTCGGTGACATGATTGTGTTCCGGTCAGAGCGCATATCCCAATCAACTAGACTAAAGCCGAACAGCGGGCAAACAGAAAATACGTTCCGGTCAGAGCGCATATCCCAATCAACTAGACTTTGCACTGCAAGCCCCTTGTGGGTAAATGCGTTCCGGTCAGAGCGCATATCCCAATCAACTAGACTTTGACGACCTGCGGGCCATCGAGGTCGCAGGTTCCGGTCAGAGCGCATATCCCAATCAACTAGACTAGACCCCATGTAAGCCCTTGTTCTACAAGGGCTTTTTGGGTTTTAGACTTTGGAAAAGAAGTTATTCATCCAAATAAATCGAATTGATCG
>Ga0247831_1000856_pt1 | contig 63662 bp, 43 predicted proteins | sample LaCruzMarch2015__9_FD_192406 | JGI IMG/M metagenome (GOLD analysis project Ga0247831, IMG submission 192406) | Freshwater microbial communities from meromictic Lake La Cruz, Castile-La Mancha, Spain - LaCruzMarch2015_1m | ecosystem: Environmental > Aquatic > Freshwater > Lake | place: Spain...
GCTTCACTCTCGTTCCCAGGCTCCGCCTGGGAACGCACTGTCTTCAAGGCTCCGCCTTCCGCTCCAACTGCGGTATTAGCTTTGCCTCTGCATTGTTATTCAGCCAACGCGGGCGCAGTCACGCAGCATAATGCTTTAGTCCGGAATTTGCTTCATCAGTTGAACTGCTGCGAGCTTGAGATGGATGGCAGCTCAGTGATCCGGGAGGCGGAGCCTCCAAGGCAGTGCGTGCCTAGGCGGAGCCTGGGTACGAGATGAAGTATTCACCACAGATGGCCCGCAATTCAGTGAGTGGTTGGCACCATTGTTCCCGTCCTTCCGTTTCTCGACAAAGCGCGATGTTATAATAGGTGATGGTTTCTACGTCGGTAGATACAGCCGGCCTGACTTCAATCATAGTTTCGTCATTAGTGTTTGATTAGCGGACATTAGTGTTCCCAATTTGGTTCACTTCGTTCTGACATATCAGGCCGTACGCAGAGGAATTTTCTATCGAGGTTACTTCTTCAGTTTTAGGTTCGCTTCGGCAAAGGCTTTGCCCATTTGAGCAAAGATTTTTGCGCTGCCGAAGTAGTGGTAGCCGCCATTGGAAGCTCCCTTGAGTGCTTCTCTGTCTTTGGGTGAAAGAACCTCCTCCAAAGCGAGGTCGAGCTTCGCCTGATCCACCTTGGTGATTCCCTCGATCCATGCGTCGAGCGCAGCATAATGAGCGGAATCATTTTCTGCGGAGTCTGCGGAGTATTGGTCATTGGCATAAACAGCCAAGACATTCGTCCCTATTTTTAAATACTGAGTCTGTTCTTGATTGAGGACGATGGATCTGTATTTCGGCTTATCCAGCCACCAAATGTAGGTGTGAATCTTGTGGCCGTTTAAATAAACATGAAACCCCTGTCTCGCCAAAATCGCGATACGGTAGAAATCGTAGTCGAGGTTATCTACTTCAAAAGTCGAACGCATGAGCAGGAATTCTTCTTTGCCCCACATGGAGGAATACTTGTCCAAGGTGATTCCGCTGTGGTTCCACACGCCCTTTCCGATGGGAGCTTTGCCTGCTGTCCATTGGCTGTCATCGAAGTCAGGCATGTACCAAGCCTCCATTCCGGCTGGCAGAGTGATATCACGGAATCGTCTATCGGTGAACTCTTCCAGTTTGTCCTTTGTTTCAGTGGCATCGACCGTGGCGAAACGCCAGTTTCGCTCTTGTGGAAGAGGCTTGCCAATCGGGTTCCAGAACTTATCCCATTGCCGTTTCGTATCGAGCGTACCATCTGCTTTCAAGGTGTGAGCTGTGTCGACGATTTCGTTATATTCGCCTTGTTTGGGTTCTGCGGCTTCGATGTCACGATCCCAAAAAGGTGCGGTATCGACAGCGACCACATTCCCTTGGAACTCGGGCATGGCAGCTGGAGCAGCCATGGCTTTGCGGAAGTTGAGGTTCTTCTCGCCATCGACACCCAGCACACCGATAATGAATGGCATCTTCGGGGCTTCAAGGTCGTGGCGCACGTCGCGGATGAAGTGTGCCAAGAGACGCGAGTATTCCTCATAATTGCCATTCGGATAGGTGTGGCCATCGACAAGATCGTTGAAACCTTGAAGCCATACAAAACCCGCAAGTTCGTAGCCTTCCTTGGGATCATAGGCGGGGCAGACTCGAGCGGGATCTGCCAGCACCTTTTTCACGTGCTCAACCATCATGCGATAAAACACACCTGAGGCGGCATCTTTGTCTTCTTGCCATTTCTTTCGATCCTCCAGTTTGGGAATACCGTGGGCCCCCTTCGGGTGTTTGTTCCATTCGTCTTGAACCTGCTTAGGTAGCTTGTATCGACCGGCACTTGGGGGGCGAAATTCAGTGTTGAGCGACCTGCCGCCCCAGGCGGTCTTGATGATCAAGATGGGTTCCTTCAGTTCTTTCTCCATCGTGATCCCAAAAGTGAACTCAGGCCCAATCTTGCCACCGTCTTTGGTGGGTTGGTCTCCGCGTGCGCCAAATCCCGTGGTCAATTTTCCCAAGCCTTCGCCATTCGCACTACCATCATAAGGCCCAGTCAAATAGGACATCCATACGTTGTCACATACGCGAGGCGTTCCATCCGGATTGCGCATCTCCTTGAGCAATGGTGCGGTGGCCGGATCTTTGCCGATGTAGTCAAAGGTCCGGACTTCAGCGTGTCCTTCCATATTCGATTGCCCCGCGAGGATGAATACCTTCAAAGGCTGAGCGAAGCCAATCGGAGCAAGGGCAAGAAGTAGCAATACCGCTCCGACAAATGGTATTGCAGCAAAAGATCGTTTCATCATGGCAAACTCAATTCTCCAAACGCACTTCAAGGATCGCATACTCATGTCTATACAGCGGTCTATTGTAAAGCAAGAAATTGGCGACAGCTTGCGCGAAGGATGGCACTTCTCATTAATTCGCGCACAATGTTCACCATGAACCCATTGATCTTCAACTTGGCGATGCCCGTCTTTGTTTCGCTGTTGCTTGTAGGTATTTCGCGTCGATGTATCGACGCGTTCAAGCTACGCAGTATTTATTGATCCTAACCCGACAGCGTGAGCGAGTGTACACGTTACCGAGGCGAATAAGCAGTCGTTGAAGGTTGGGGATCAATGATCGCATCTGCTTCCGGGAGACCAGTGGCTCGGCAGTTCTCCGCGTCCCAAAGGATTGGTTTCTGCAGGCGCAAGGCGAGAACTCCCAGCATGCCGATCTCTGTGATTCTCGCACCGATCTCGAATGGTGAATAGGTCTTCGCATCGCCTGCACAAGCAAGCACCCATTCGAACATGTGTGAGTTATTGACCTTGCTCCACCGTGGTCGACTACCCTTGGCAGCTTTTGCGGGATCCCATTTTAGAGCTTCCGCATCGATGCGAGGTTGAGTCTTGGGAATCTTTGCTACTTCCGGCTGATCGGCTCCGCGAAACTTATTCGAGCCTTGGAGTCGAACATCGCAGCCGGTGTTCCAAAGTCCCGCAGACAACGTTCCTTCGCTACCCACGATCAGGCATCCGGTTGTATCGACAGATCCCTGAGTCACTTCGCGGGGCGGAAGATTATTGTCGCCAGAATAGAAAATCAGCTTCACTGGGCCCCGATTCCCCTTGGCCGCGAACTCGAAGTGAACAGTACAGCTTGTAGCAAATGATTCACGTCCCAGGTTTTCTCCCGTTGCTGCGATCCGCGTTGGAGCATCCAGATCGAGAGCACGGTAAGCAAGCTGAAAGCCGTGACAGCAAAAGTCAGCCAGCGAGCCACCACCGAAATCGTACCAGCCTCTCCATTTGCCAGGATGGTAGATGTCATTGTTGTAGTGTCTCGCGGGTGCCGAGCCGAGCCAGAAATTCCAGTCGAGTCCCTCTGGAATCGGATCGCTCATTACGGGCCGATCGACTCCGTTCGGCCAGCTATGAGCCGGATGCCAAACGTGCACTTCAGTAATGTTTCCTAAAAGTCCCGACTGAATGACTTCAAAGCTGCGGCGAAATCCCTCTGTCGAACAACCTTGGTTGCCCGTTTGAGTCGCCAGCTTCGGATGACTCCGAGCAAGCTTCTCCAACGCACGACATTCTGATACGGAATGAGCGAGCGGCTTTTCACAATAGACATGTTTGCCTGCCTTTAGCGCCGCTTCGCAAATGGGAACATGCCAGTGATCAGGTGTCGCGATGATCACGGCATCAACTCCTGATTCTTTGTCAAGCAAATCACGATAGTCGTGATACGACCGAGACTCTTTCAACTCATTGACCTGCAAAGCACTTTCGATTTGCCGTTTGTCAACGTCACAAATGGCTACAATCTTTTGATCCAGCTTGTTAAGCTCCGGAATCAGATAGCCTCGCATCTGCCCTCCCATCCCAATGCAGGCGAATGAGAGTTTTTCGTTGCGAGATTGTCTTGCCAGAAGTTCTGAAGGCAGAATCATCGGCAACCCAATAGTTGCTGCAGCGGTTTGAACAAATTGTCGACGCGAGACTTCTTGAAACATAATCACCAAGCATTTTTCATCGAGTGGATTGAAACGGTTAATGATATTCTACTTACAGTTGAGGCGGCTAACAGCTGACTCGTCATTTTGAGGAATCGCAACCGGAGCACGAGGTGTCTTTCGGATCCGGAGTTCGTATCTACCACGTGGTCCAGAAAGACTTCGCGTTGGAGGGGATCGGCGTCTGATAAACTAGCAGTCGTAATGGGACGCTGCGTGTTCACCCAAGCTCAGTTGTCGTCTCACTGATGCATTTAAAATCAATTCCTTGCCTTCGTAGCGAAACTCACAGTTTCGGTGGGTGGCTATCGACCTTCGTTGGCTTCGAAGACAACTTGACGCGGCATTCGTCAACTCGGAATTTAACGATTCTTTTGATCAAAACGTATGGAATTGGCGAACCAAGCGGAAACTGAACAGACCCTTTAGCACTTTTGAAGCCAGAGAGTTCGTTCTTGAATTTTTCGATGGCAGACGGGGTTGGGTAAAGCCCAATATGCTTTTCAAATGCAGCAAAGTGGACGAGATTTTCGCCCAACACAAAAGTAGGAATTTGGTACTTGATGGCCTCCTCCGCATCCGGCGCCGCCTCCCTCACCATGTGACGAATCTTGCGCAGAATCTCTTGGACTTCGTCCGGAAACGAATTGATGTAGGTATCAATCCCGTCTGATGTTGGTTCGCCCCTCAATTTTCAGATTCCTGGAAAAAAACTTGAAGACCAGATTCGGTTCGGAATCTTTAGCGAGTTGCTTTCAATCCCGAAATTAGCTCGAACAACTTCTTGGTCATCTCAGGGTTCTCAGGCAAAGGTGTCTCGTGGATTGCTGGAAGAAGATGTTCCCAAACTAAGTTCAATTCCGATTGCATGTCCATGGTGTTGGCTGTGATAACCACGACGGTCGATTGTTTTGGCATCACGATGCAAAACTGTCCATCTTTGCCATCACCTCGATAAGCACCGTGCCGACAGCACCAGAACTGATAACCATACCCTTGATTCCAATCGCTAGTGGCATTGCTTCCGTTGGATACCTGTTTTGTAGTAGCCTCCTCAATCCAGCTCTCCGGAATCAATTGCTTTCCATTCCACATTCCTTTTTGCAAATACAGCTGACCAAACTTGGCGATATCTTCCGTGCACAGATAGAGTCCGTATCCACCGATCGAGATCCCTTCCGGGCTTTTATCCCACTTGGGACTTTTAATTCCAAGCGGCTGGAATAGTCGCGGCTCCAAGTAGCTGAGAATATCCTCTCCTGTCGCACGCTTGACAATGACGGACTGCATAAAAGTGGCAGGCGTATTGTATTGAAAATGCGATCCTGGTTGGTGTGGTAAGGGGTGCTTGAGGAACGTCTTGATCCATTCAGTTTGTCCACGCATCATCGGTTCGTCTTGATGACCAGTCGACATTGTCAACAAGTCTTTGACTTTCATCGCTTTGAGATTGGGAGACATTTCCTTGGGAATCTCTTCATCCTTCATAAATTTGAGCACAGGATCTTCGATCGCAAGTTTCCCTTCTGCGACTGCGAAACCGACAGCCGTCGAGGTAAAGCTCTTGCTAAGTGACCAGAGTACGTGCGGCTTGACTGGCGATTCAGGTGCCCACCAAGCTTCGGCAATAACTTTGCCATTCCGTAGCATCATGAAACTGTGCATCGAGTTCACTTTTTTGTCTGCAGCGTCAATGAACTCTAGAACTTTTCCCGTATCAACACCTTGCGACTCCGGACTCGCTCGTAGCAAATCATCGGCAAGCATCGTCGCAGGAGCGGATGCAACCCCAAGAATCAAAAGAAAACGAATCGCGTTGTGAACAAACATGATTGGCCTAAGTTTTTAGAGAGGTTTTGGATAAGGTCAGTTTCAACATCATACTCCACCCTTTGGCATCTAAAGCGAAATCAAGAATATATTCAAAATTCTGCCGTTTTCGGTACGTTTAATGGTATCGTGAGGACGTAGGCGACATAAGTCGTCGATACGGCTCTCATCAAAATAAAAAATGTTCGGAAGACTATGTGAACGGTTTAGTGGCGTGACGCCGAGAAACCAGTTATCGAGTAAGCCGACGAAGCGAAACCCTTTCAAGGGTTTTGTTTCGTCGGCTTTTTTTGTTCTGATTGCCTATATCCATACCTAAAGGCTAGTATCCACCTGCTTTGAGGTTCAACCATGCTGTGTAGCACCCCAGAACCATGCCTAATTCAGTTCCACAACCGTTGGTAGAAGACATTGAGAACTATGCTCAAAACATCGTTGATACGATCCGTGAACCTCTTCTAATTCTTGACGCGACTCTTCGCGTTCAATCAGCGAACCGTGCCTTCTATCAGACATTTCAAGTATCCGCGTGCGAAACGGAGGGGCGACTCATTTACGAATTGGGTAATGGCCAATGGGATATTCCTGATCTTAGAACGTTGCTCGAAGACATCGTCCCTAAGAGCTCGATGTTCGATGATTTCGAACTCGAGCATTCGTTTCCAGTCATTGGTCGGCGTTTCATGCTGCTCAATGCACGCAAGCTTCAAGCCGGTCAACATGGTGAACTACTCGTTCTTGCGATGGAAGATGTCACTACGAGAAAGAAAGCCGAAGAGGATCTGATCAGTGCTGGCGCACTGCAGAATGCCATCTTCAATTCCGCCAATTTTTCGAGTATCGCCACCGACGAGAAAGGTGTCATCCAGATCTTTAATGTCGGCGCTGAACGTATGCTTGGCTACGTGGCAGCTGAAGTTATGAACCAAATTACGCCCGCGGATATCTCGGACCCGCTGGAGGTCATCGCACGTGCCAAGGTTCTAAGCTCCGAACTTCAAACCACCATCACACCTGGTTTCGAAGCCCTTGTTTTCAAAGCCTCGCGAGGAATCGAAGATATTTACGAACTGACCTACATTCGGAAAGACGGTACGCGTTTCCCCGCCATCGTATCGGTGACTGCGCTTCGCGACGCTCAAGAGAACATCATCGGCTATCTGCTCATCGGAACTGACAATACAGCTCGTAAACAAGTCGAAGCCGAACGCATGCTACTCGATCAACGTGTTCGCGATCTACAGTTTTACACGCGTTCACTGATCGAATCCAATATCGACGCGTTGATCACCACCGACCCTCGTGGGATCATCAGTGATGTCAACAAGCAGATGGAGGAGCTCACTGGTTGTACTCGAGACGAGTTGATCGGAGCCCCCTTCAAGGACTATTTTACCAACCCCGAATTTGCGGAAGCTGGGATCAAATTAGTTTTAGCCGAAGGCAAAGTTACGGATTACGAACTGACGGCCCGAGCTAGAGACGGAACTCAAACGATCGTTTCCTACAACGCATCAACTATCTATGATCGCGATAGGAAACTACAAGGTGTCTTTGCCGCAGCACGCGATGTAAACGAACGAAGTCGACTTGAAAAACAAATGCAACTTCAAGCGGCCGAGCTATCCGATTTGCACCGGCGCAAAGATGAGTTCCTTGCAATGCTTTCCCACGAACTTCGTAGTCCTTTAGCCCCAATTTCGAACGCAGTGCAAATGCTTGGCCTGCAGAGAAGCAATGAGAACGCGTTTCAGAAGGAAGCCAGGGGCATCATTGAACGCCAAATCAACCAACTGCAACACCTTGTCGATGACCTTCTCGAAGTGTCGCGAATCACAACTGGCATGGTACAACTTCGTAAGGTTTCGATCGCAGTGGGAGACATTATTCGATCGGCAGTGGAAACCGTACGCCCATTGATTCTGCAACGCGGCCACCAGATCAACGTGACGATTCCAACAGAACTGATCTGGTTACATGCCGACGCGGTAAGGCTTGAACAGGTTTTAGTCAACTTGCTCACCAATGCCGCGAAATACACAGACCCTAATGGAACTATTTGGCTGAGCGCTGAGCAGTCTGGCGATGAGTGTATACTGCGAGTGAAAGACACAGGTGTTGGGATCACGCCCGAGTTGCTGCCTTGTATCTTTGATCTGTTCACCCAAGCTGAACGTTCGCTCGATCGTTCTCAAGGGGGCCTAGGCATCGGATTAGCACTCGTTCAGCGACTGACGGAGTTGCATGGTGGTAAAGTCGAAGTCTTCAGTACGCTAAGGCAAGGAAGTGAGTTTGTCGTTCGACTACCAGCGGAGTCGCCCAGGAGCATGGAGACTCCGCAAGTTGTAGCAACTGTCCCCACCAAGCTACTTACCCCCTTGCGGATACTTATCGTGGATGACAATGTCGATACTGTGTTGAGCTTTTCCATGTTGTTGAAGGAGTCAGGAAATGAGATTCGAACTGCTCACGACGGTCCGAGTGCAGTCAAGATCGCGATGGAATACATCCCCGATGTCGTCTTGCTAGATATCGGACTACCAGGCCTTAATGGATACGAGGTAGCGAAGCAGATTCGAAATCAGCCGAGTCTCAAGAATATAGTCCTGGTGGCTCTAACCGGTTATGGCCAGGAACCAGACCGCCAAGCCTCGATGGAGGCAGGCTTCAATCATCATTTGATTAAACCGGCAAAGCTAGAGCAGGTGCAAAAAATTCTTGCGAACGTCGCAGAACAATGCCGTTCCAACATGATCCTTCAAGGCCTCCGAGCGGAAACATCTAAGAATCATTCGGCCATTGACTTGGATTTCGAGAGCATCGATCGATCATGACAATCAACCCTCGCAGAATTCTCATTATCGAAGATAACCCCGATAGTCGTGCGGATTTGCGGAGAATGATCTTGAGCGGATCCGATCGGCGGTACGAATTTTCTGAAGCTGAGTTAGGCGCGAACGCTCTGAAACAAGTGCAAGAGAACTCGAACACTCCTTTCGATTGCATCCTGCTAGAAGACCATTTGCCGGGTTTAGACGCGCGACAGATGTTGGCTGCGATTTGCAACGGCCGAGACTTACCACCTTCCCCAATTGTTGTGCTGACCGATTCTGACCGCAAAGTTGGAAAGGAACTATTGCGAGGAGGCGCACAAGATTACTTAGGGAAGACCTGGATCACTCCCGAGAACTTAACCCGCGCTATCGATAACGCCATCGATCGCTTTGCGATGCTGACCGATCGGAGAAAGAATGAAGTGGCATTGAAGGAAAGCGAAGAGAAGTTTCGATCGCTTCTGGAATCAGCACCCGATGCAATGGTTATTGCCGATCCATTAGGAAAAATTGTATTGGTGAACGCAGTGACACTAAGCATGTTTGGTTATTCGCGAAGCGAGTTGGTTGGCGAGAGAGTCGAAATGCTCATTCCATCAAGTGCTCGTGAACGGCACGTCCAGCTTCGCATGGATTTCACAGCAAAGCCTCTGACGCGAACCATGGGGAGAGGGCAGCCATTAACTGCTGTGCGTAAAGATGGAAGCGAGTTTCCCGTCGAGATTGCCCTGAGTCCGATTGTACTGGAAAGTGGCACGCTGATCTCCAGTTCGATCCGAGACATTTCAGATCGCGTTACGAACGCAAAAGCTATTGTAGAAAGTGAATCGAGACTAATGTTAGGTGTCGAAGTAGCAGGCTTGGCTCTTGCTGAGGTTGATTACACTACTGGATTAAATCACTTAACGACAGATGCAGCTAGACTTTTTGGTCTGGCGCAAGATTTCTTAATTGTCCCTCGTGAAACCGTGCATGCCGCGTTTCACTCCGATGATCGCGACGAGCTAATGGTCCGAATTGCCGATTCGCTTTCGCCATCAGGACGAGGCTGGTTTGCAATGGACCATCGTGTCATTTGGCCTAATGGCGAGGTGCATTGGCTACGTGTTCGTAAGCAAGTTTACTTTGAGGGGGATGGTGACGAGCGACACCCCGTACGCGCCGTGCTTGCATTGTTTGACGTTACAGCGGAGAAGAACGCAGCAGAAATTGTCAGAGCAAGCGGCGAATTTGTACGCGGAGTACTCGATTCATTACCTGAACATGTCGTTGTTCTGGACAATCTGGGCAATGTACTTGCGGTTAACCATCCGTCCGATCGACATACGTTGGAGAGTGGAGCTTCGCTTAGCGCGGCCACTGTGGGATTCAATTATCTCGACTTATGCCGTCAATCGGTTGTAAAGGGTGGACCTGATGTTCATGGCATGATCGACGGTTTAGCAGAGGTGCTCAACGGAACGCGGTCCGAGTTCAAAACGGAGTATCCCTGTCTAGCCCCAGGCCGTGAGGAATGGTTTTCGATGCATGCTCAACGAATGCAATCCGAAAACGCGGGAGTCATCTTAAGTCATACCAATATCACCGAAAGTCGAATCGCGCAACGCAGGCTGGAGGATTCCGAAACTCGTTTTCGAAGGCTGTTCGAAGCAGCTCACGATGGCATACTCATTTTGGACGCTTCGACCTATAAGATCACTCACGTCAATCCCTTTCTTACGACCTTGCTCGACTACCCGGCTGATCATTTCTTAGGCAGGGAGCTTTGGGAGATCGGATTCGTCAAGGACAAGCAAGCCAGCGTACTCGCCATGCAGCAGTTGGACAAAATCGGATCGATTCGATACGAAGGTCTACCGCTCGAAGATCGCCAAGGCCAAAAACATCCAGTTGAAATGGTGGCGAATAAATACGATGAAGGGTTGCATCCCGTTATCCAATGCAATATTCGAGATATTTCCGAGCGACGTAAACTGGAAAAACAGATGCTTTCTCAAGCCGCGGAGCTGTCGGATTTGCATCGTCGCAAGGACGAATTCTTAGCAATGCTAAGTCATGAACTGCGAAGTCCGCTTGCACCGATTGCTAACGCTGTTCAACTGCTGGGGCTTCCAAATGGTGTTGAAACGTTGCTCCAAAAGCAAGCACGTGGCATCATCGAACGTCAAGTAAGCCAACTGCAACACTTGGTCGATGATCTGTTAGAAGTATCAAGAATCACAACCGGTCGAGTACAACTCCGGCAAGAGCGGGTTGCGCTTCGCGGAATCATTGATGGCGCGGTGGAAACCGCCCGCCCGTTGATCGATCAACGCAAGCATGAACTAAGCCTATCGATGCCTAAAGAGACACTTTGGCTTAATGCAGATGCCGCTAGACTGGAACAAGTAGTGGTCAATCTTCTAACCAATGCTGCCAAGTATACTGAGGAAAAAGGCCATATCTGGCTGAGCGTTCAGGCGGAGGGGGACGAATGCGTGCTTCGAGTTCGCGACACAGGGATTGGGATTGCACCAGCTCTATTGCCAAAAATTTTTGATCTCTTTACTCAAGCGGAGCGATCACTCGATCGATCTCAGGGGGGACTCGGAATTGGACTTGCTCTGGTTCAACGATTGACCGAACTGCACGGCGGTCGAGTGGAAGTCCACAGCGAGGTCGGGCAAGGAAGCGAGTTTATCGTTCGACTACCATTGATGGCTATCGAGTTAGCGGATACGACACCCTTAACCGAGGTTGGAGATGCGAAGGCAGTTCGGCCCTTACGAGTCTTGGTGGTCGACGACAATGTCGATACGGTTCTCAGCTTTTCGATTTTGCTGCGGGCATCTGGGCATGATGTGTTCACCGCCAATGATGGCCTAATGGCGGTGCAAGTTGCGAATGAGCAACATCCTGATGTTGTTCTTCTCGACATTGGGCTACCAGGGCTTAACGGGTACGACGTAGCCAAACGTATTCGCCAGCAAACAGGTGGGAAAAAGGTTGTTCTGATCGCTCTGACGGGATACGGCCAGGATACCGATCGCGAATTGTCTGCCCAAGCGGGTTTTAATCACCACCTAGTCAAACCAGCTCGTCTCGAACAGGTCAAAGAGATCCTGGCAGCGGCTGCGGAACAAAGAAACAAGATTGCAAAAAACGAAGTATAGATGCAGGAATTATTCAAGTGCAAGCCTTGAGCCAGAGACGCTTGCCCATGGTCAAGTGTCGATTCTAGATCGATTCGTCCGAGAGCACGGACTGCGTCCCAATTGGCGACGACCAAAAACAGGTATCCATCCGCCCAAGCCCAAGAATGGAATTCGGGCCAGTAAAACAGATGGGATAAGGCATTTCCGCGCATCCGTTAGGAATATCTTGTGTAACCGGAACAAATTAAACGAATTGATCCATCGATAACGGGTTTTGCCTCTTGGAACTCACCGAGGCCTAATTAGCCTTAGACGGGTGTATCTCAGCATTTCCTGGTCATGCATGACTGCAGTTTAATCTTTGGCATCAAATGAAATCAGCGAAATTTGGCAAAAAGAAAAGGGGATCTCCACGACAGGCATTGGTGCAACTCGCCCCCCCGAAAACGACGAAAAAAGTGAAAAACCAAGAGGTTTACCATTTAATTCCTATAACTGACGAGAGCCTGCGACAGCACACTTGGGCGATTGTCACATCGGTCACTGCAATCTTCCTGCTCACCTTGATTTTGTACGGGAAGACGCTTTGGGAGCTTGAGTATCAATGGCGTACCGAGGCGGATTACTCCCATGGCTATCTGATCCCTTTTTTAAGCCTGGGTATTCTCTATTCTCGTCGCGACACATTTCCCGGTTTTGATGCAAGGCTTCATTGGCTCGGAGTGGTGTTACTGTTATTTGCTGGGTTGTTGAAGGCCATCGGTCTTATATTCTTCATGGAGTTTCTTGAAGGTTGGTCCATCGTTCCATGGGTTGGTGGGTGCGTGGCTTTGTTTTTAGGGCCGCGGGCTCTTTTGTGGGCGGCGCCTGCTGTACTTTTTCTCTTATTTATGGTCCCGCTTCCATTCCAGGTTGAGACGCTATTAAGTTGGAAGCTGCAATCGTTGGTAACGATTCTTTCTTCAGCTGCTTTAAGAATTCTTGGTTTTCCAGCGGTGTCGGAGGGGAATACGATTTGGATTGGTCAGTCACAGATGTTGGTGGAAGAAGCATGCTCGGGTCTTCGCATCTTTGTTGGAATGGCTGCTTTTGCTTTCTTTTGGGTCACTCTCATCCGACGAGCTTGGATTGACAAATGGATTGTAATCGCCTCTATCATTCCTTTAGCCGTCATCGCGAATTGTGTACGAAGTGTCATTGTTTGCATTTCCTATTATTGGTTTGATGTTAGCGTAGCGAATAGGGTACATGATTGGGCTGGGATTTTCATGATTGGGCTGGCGGCCTCGCTCGTTTGGATGGTCAAGCAGTATTGGGAGCGGTTGTACCGTCCAGCCTGGGTTTCCATTCCTGCGAATCGTTCGACGGTCTGTTGACAAGAGATTTTATCAATGGGATCTGCATGTTATTTTTCCAATGATTAATTGTTTGACCGAAAGTAAGAGCCATGAATAGTAAAAAGTTGACCGTAACAGGGGTGGAAAGTAAGGACCCCTGGCAGGAGCTCCCTTTTGATCCTTGGCTTATCGTAGCCACCATTAGGCGGAGTTGGCGCTGGGCAGTGCCCTTAGGATTGGTAATAGCGTGTTTCGTTTCTGGTTTCATTTATTGGAGTTTCGTTCCCGAGTATTCAGCATCGCATCTTCTGGAAGCGAATCGGGACTTTGTTGTTTTTCAGGGCGTTATGCAAGGCCATGCCGACCTATTGCAGAACGAACGGCCGCTGATTGAAAACCACCTAGTGCTGTCGCCCGTGCTGTCTGATGCCAAGATATGTGAAGCGCCCAGCTTGAGGGATATTCATTCGCGAGAAATGAATATTCGACGCAATTTGAGCTTGAGCGATGCGGGCTCAAAAACGTTGATGCGCGTGTCCTATCGAGACACCGACCCCGTTGCGGCCGCGAATGTTTGCAACGCCATTGTTCGGTCCTACTTGCAGCAACGCCAACGTTTCGATGACCGGCGCATTTCGGATCTCGAGGGTTGGCTGCAGCCAGCTTTAAAGCTTTGGCAGGATGAAGTCGAGCAACATCGGGAGCGGATCGTCAGTTTGAGCAAGCAAGCAAAGGGTTTCGATCCTTTTCAGGAAACGACGCGTGTTAACAATGACTCAAGCTACCTGACAAGTTTGCGTGATGAATTGAGTTCATTACGATCCAATGAAGCAGTAATCGAAGCGGAACTCTTGATGTTAAAAGATGCCCTGTCTAAGCCCAGTCAGACTGAGCCTATCGATATCGATCCGATGATTTTTGATGCCTTAGTGAAGGAACAAGAAGAGGTCACTAACGTGAGCCGATTGCTCGGTGAAAAGAGCGAGGAAATGCGAATGATGGAGAAGTCGGATCTCGTGCGAACTCGACAGGCATGGTACGAAACACTTAAGAAAGATATCGCCGCACTGGAGAACCAATTGAGCTCCGCAAAGCTTGCTGTTCGCCCAACGGTTATTTCCAAGTGGCGAGAGTCGGCCGTAGTAGCGAAAACAGCCGAATTAACGCGGACACGAACGCGACGGAACGTGATCGAAGGCAATTTCAAAGCCGAAGAAGAACGTCTCTCTAAATTCGCGGGTGAGACCGCTGAGCTTTATTTTGCGCAACAAAAGTATCTACAGGCGCGGAACATACTGGAACGTCTCAACGAACGAACTGCTTCCTTGCGCACGGAACGGCAAAAAAGTAGCACCATTCAAACGCTGGCAGAGGCACAAACGCCGACGGCGCCAATCGAGTCCGTTCCATGGAAGAAAATTCTCATGTTTGCCGCGGCCTCTTTCACTACCCCTTTCGGATTGGCGTTCCTATTGGAAATACAATCCAAACGAATCTCCCACTCGAATTCGTTGGAGGGCGAAAAAGAAATCCCCGTTTTGGGAGAAGTTGTCATGTTGCCAAGCCACTCGGGATCGGCAAAAAAGCAGCAAGCCTATGATGAAAGTATCGACAGTTTACGTTCAAACTTTATTCTCTCCGATCCAGGAAACACCCAAACTTTAGTGATTGCAAGTAGTATGCCTGGCGAAGGGAAGAGTACTCTTGCAACGCACCTGGCGATTTCTTTGTCCAAGATGGGTACAGGTCGTGTTTTGCTGATGGATGCTGATTTTCGAAGTCCGGATCAGCATCATTTATTCGGCTTACCAATGTCTGAAGGATTGGCTGGCGTTCTCCGTGGAAACGTAACTCTTGACGAAGCAATTGACACTAGTTTGGGAGAGCAATTGCACATTCTGACGGCCGGCGAGATTCGTAAGGATCTCGCTAGGATCGTCTCGAAGGAACGAATTGAAAAACTGATGCAAGAAGTCAAGGGAAAGTACAGGTTTATCATCATTGATACAGCTCCGGTTTTAGCGGCCAGTGAAACGTTGTCGTTTGCGGCTGGGGCTGATGGAACGTTACTTTGCACTATGCGCGACGTGACTCGGCAGGACCATTTACAGCGTTGTCTAAAGCGTTTGGATCTGTCTGGCGCGAAACTTATCGGTACTGTTTTCAGCGGTATGCCTATCCGTCAATATCTTTATCGCTACGGTGATTATCGCTATTCCCTGCCTTTGGATGCAGATTCATCTTCGACGGATTTATGACCATCCTGAATAGTCTGAGAACGCAACAAGTCCGCGATTAAAGCGTACCATGTAACAGGTAAGAAAACATGCCAATTATCCCAAGCTTGAAAACACAAAATCCGCAGCTAGGCCATTTCTCTGAAGTCGAGGCTGAGACACCAATCAGCCTTCGGAATGTCACGGAAGCCTTAGGGCATGAAGACCGTCAGGTCCGGTGCAAAATTCGGTGGGAATGGAATTTACCACTACTGGGTATCTCCGCCGCTTCCGTAGTTGGACTTCTCGTTCTAGCGTTCTTCATTCATACGTTGCAGGCGAGGCGGGTTTCGGAAGGTTTGTCCAACCTCGCGAAGAAAGCGATGTCTCAGCAAAACCACGCTATGGAGATGAAATGGCTCCAGCAATTGGTCGCTTTCGATTTCCGCTATGATCGAGCTTTGGAGCGATTGGCCATCGCTTCAAACCAATCCGTTTCCTCGCTCGCAGAGATTGATCAGGCGAGGCTGTCCTTAGTACGGGCTATGGCGACACTCAACGATTCGGATGAACTGGAACGTCTTCAGAAACTGCGACGTCTGCTGATTGAGCGTCTGCTCGAAATGCCAGCAACGTGGGCCGTGGAGGCGGAGAAACAGATCCTATTGCTTCAGGCACGCCCAGACGATCACGAAGTACTTCGCTGGTTGGCCCTGAGTCTCTTCGTGCAAGTAGAAAATGGGGAATGGCGGCCGCGTCTGAAGTCGCGATTCGATAAAGATAAAGACTACTGGAATTGGATGAGTAGCCAAAACGTAGGTAACGTCCTTGAATTTGCCGAAGCGGTGAATCCAAAAGCAAGCGATCTCAAAATCGCTCTTTTGAGCACTTACGTTGAACGCCCAGAATTACTCGATAGCCCGCTCAACGACAACACACGTCAAGTTCTTAACGACAAGGCGCGGCGCATTATCGAGGTTTTGCAAACGTATGACGATGGAAGAGCTGAATGGGCATGTTTTGCATTTCTCGAGAAGCTAGACAAGCAGCAGTCCGGCGTCTTGCTAACCGAAATTTCATCCAAAGCGGTTGACCGTCTATTAAGTTCAGAAACTTCCTTGCCCAGCACCGAGCATCAAGACATTCGCCCCGCCACTCGGTACTGGGATATGAACATTGCGTTGGCTCGAGCAGAAAAATGGGAGGCAGAGGGACGCTTCGAGGAGGCAGACTCGCTCTACAATCAATTGATAACCGTCGACAAGAATCTAATCCCCGAAGAGCAACTCGCCGACCTGCATCTTCGTTTCGGAAGATCACTTTGGAAGCGACAGGACCATAAGTCGGCGTTGGACATACTTCGAAAAGGTTGCAAAGAAATCAGCCCTAGCAGTGCTTTGGAGCTATGGGAGTTGATCGCCATCATTCTATGCGCGCAGGATGATCGCGATCAAGCAGCAACAGCCATCGCGGACTTGGATCAAACAATTCAACTGACTCGCAATGCGTATTTTGCCGCTCCATTTCGCGATGCCGTTCGAGAAAGGGAAATGACGCGTTTAAACAACATTCGCTGGCAGTCCAATTTATTGAAGTCTGAGCAAAAATTGCGTTCCAACCCGAACTGGCAGTCCATTCAAGAACTAGTTGAACTGCTACAGTCCCAGCAAGACATTCCAACCTCCCTGAGATTGCAAGCTCACCTGCTTCTGGCGAATGCGTATTCCCGGATTGGCCTCTGGGACTTAGAGGCTAGAACATTGGAAGATGCTTTGAATCTTGTTCCCGATGACAAAGTGACTCGAAAACGCTTGGCAGATGCGTGGTTAAAGGCAGGGATATTGGCTCGGGCAGAACCACAGCTCAAGCTGGCAGATGATGGTAGTTTTGCTGCTTCTCTGCAGCAGCTGCAGGTCATGATTGAGAGTCAGCAAACCATTCCCGCATCCATGCGTAAGATCGACCGCTTGAGGCAACTGCAAAACCAAACTCAGCAAAGATTGTCCGATGAAAAAGCCGCAGGCAAGGTCAACGAAAAAGGTTGGGTTTTTGACGTGCTTGAACTGTGTCATACCATCGATTCTCTTGAATCGGTTGAGCTTGAGATGGACATGCACTGGGAAAAAGACCTGCTCCAATTAGTCCAGTCGCATGCAGACCAAAGCGAACTTCAGGCTATTGCGGCCCGATCATTCGATTCCTTTGGAAACGAGGAATCTGCCGCGATAGCGTTGAGCAATTTGGATCGTCTCAAGGGCAAAACACCTCAGATTTGGCTCGACACCAACCTGCGAATCCAATTGCGCAGGAAGCATAAAAGTCAGGCCCTGGATTTGATTCAGCAGGCTACCGCAGAAAAAATTCTGCCAGAGCTAACGTTACATCGAATCGCCGCCAGTGCATTCTTGGAAGTGGGGGATATCGAGGAAGCTTGCAACATTCTGCTTCGGAGCAAAGAAACGGATGATGTTTCCTACCTCTTTTTCCTTGCTAATAAGTTACTGGAAACAACACTCAACCAAGGGCAACCATCCAACAAGGAGTCCCCCTCAACCGACTTCACCTTGGCCATTGAACAAGTCGTCGCGAGGGTTCAACAGCTTGAAGGCTCCCAAGGAACCTTAGGGCTATACCTTGATGCGACTAAGTTCTTGAGGTCTGCACAGTCAACTGGAAACTCAAAAGACTTAGATCAGGCTACAAAAACCATTCTTAGAGTTACCGAACTCCGACCGCGTTGGGCGGAGGCACTCAAGCTCGCCGGAGATATTCGCGCGGCCGCTTCTAATTCCGAGGAGGCAGTGACCTATTATCGCCGAGCTATTGCCGAAGGGGACCTACGCGTAGCCACGGTATTCCTACTGGCGCAACAATTAAGTCAACTCGGAAGATTTAGCGAGGCGGAAATTGAATTTCAACGCATCTCCCATTTGGCCGCGCAGAGCCATGCAATCTCGGAATTTGCCATCGGCCTGGAACAGCAAAAGGGTGAGGATTCTAACGCACTCGATTTAGCCCGGCTTGCAACGTCCCAACACCCTCAGAATTCCGCTGTTTGGTTGCTACAGGCCCAAGCGGCGGAAAAGCTACACGCTCGTACGGGGGGAAGTGATGTAAAGCTTCTTGATGAAGCGGAGAGATGCTTGCAAAAAGCAAGCGATATTTCTAGCGGCGCGAACCCAGCGATTTGGGTGACTCAATTTCGCTTCTGTTCGCGGTTTCGAGGACCAGAAGCAACGGAGTCCTTGATCGAGAAACTTCGCAATAGCTCTCTTTCGGAGAAGTCAAAAGGGATATTGGCCGCCCAAGCTTACACCCGAATATTTTATTTTAATAAAGCTATCGATGCACTATCAATCACGACGAAGAAACTGCCTTACGATCTGGATATCTTGAATGCACTGGCCGAGGTATATCGGCTAAATGGTCAACCTAGCCAATCGTTGGAGGTTCTCGAAAAAGCTTATCGCATCAATCCTAAACGCAGCGACATCTCACGATGCTTGGCTATCATGCTTGCGACCCACAACCCCTCGGGTGGTACAGTACCCTGGGCGCGAATAGGCTCTATCGCGGAGGGTATTGAAGCTCAAAGCACCGAAGCCAAAAAGCTTTTTTATGCATTTCTTTTAGCCACTCGTGGGGCCGAACAACAACGTGTCGAAGCTCTGAAAGTGCTCAGCGAAATGCTCTCCAGCAATGATCTTTCGGTCGCCCAGGACGCGATTCGACTTTCCATTACGATCCATCGGCAGGCGTGGGAGGATGCGAATAGAGCCAAAAGGCCCGACGAAATGCTGTTGCGCCAGCAGGAGATCCAGCGGCTATTCGATACCCTTTGGCGTGGCCCCGACCGTCTGTCATTGATGAACGATTGGTACCAGCATGCCGACTTTCTATTGCAAGTTGGCGAGCGAGATCGAGTGGTCCGATTGATCGAAGATTTCGAACAATTTTCTTCGGCTAGCCCACTTCTGATGAATCTTCGATTCCAAGTTGCCCTGGCAGATGGAAAGGTCGAACGGCTAGCTGAGAAAGTTCGCCAATGGGTGGGGAAAGAACTAGACAATCGTAATGCCCCGCTCCTTGCTGAAGCGGGGCGCTTGCTCTCGAATCAGGGGTTGCATTTAGAAGCACTTCCTTATCTTCAGTCCGCTTACCAAATCGATCCTCAATGGTTGCGCCCCTTGGTTGTTGCGTTATCGCGAGCCGGAAAAATAGAGGATGCCGTTAAGCTCTGTGTCGAACGCTATCGTGTAGAACCGACTGTGGAGACGGTTTCAGTTCTTATCGATACGTCAATTTTTAGCGTTGATCAGTTCTCTCTTGAACCTGAAGTCGACCAAATTATTCTGGAGTCTCTAACGAGGTTTCCGCTAAGTTATCAACTCTTAGAGTTGGCTGGTACCCTGCGGTTATTCCAGCAAAGATACCTGGAGGCTTACGGTTTGCTGATCCGTTCAGAGAAGCTCGCTCCACAAAGTATGATTACTTTAAACAATCTAGCGATCGTAGCATCCGAAATCCCTGGTAGAGAACAGGAAGGGTTGGCTCGCATCGAAAAAGCGATCGAACGTTTTGGCAAAACCCCCGATCTTCTCGATACTCTCGGCACCGTTCAGTTAACGTGCGGACTCGCGGCACAGGCGGAAATCAACTTAACCGCGTCCTGGAATGAAAAAAAGGATACTCGCACTTTGTTGCATCTGATTCAGGCACTGCAAGCCCAGGGGAAACAAGCGGAGCTTCGCGAACGCCTTCAGTCCTTCAAGCTTTCTGCTCTACAAGGTGTTGTGCTCACAACGCGCGAACAGAAAGCAATTGACTCACTTCGGCAATCCAATTCTGATCTTCTCAATGTCGAGGCATCACTATGATTCAAACAGCACTAGTTCAACGCTTGATGATCGTGGCAGGGATTGCTGCCTTCGCGTGCTTCTTCCCGACCTGGCTCGAGGGAAGATCGCACCATGGCATCTCCAATAAACAACTAGCAGAAAATCTCTCCGAATTCCCTAAGCAGTTTGGTGACTGGGAATCCGTCTCTGAAGAACCCCTTACCCCCGCAGTGGAACGGATTTTACGTTGCTATGGCTATGTCAATAGCGTGTACTGGAACTCGAAGACCGGACATCGTGTTTCTCTTGCAATCCTTTATGGTCCGCGTGGACCCATGGCGGTGCACACCCCGGAGATTTGCTACAGCAGCCGTGGTCGAATACCGATGGGTAAGCCTGAAGAGGTTGTGCCTGGTGGAAACATCAAAGGCCATTCATTCTGGCGTTTAGATTTCAAAAACCCGAGCAGTAAGACCTCGGAGATGGAAGTTTGGTACGCCTGGAGCGATGGAAACGAATGGATTGCAAGCGACTATCCTCGTTTCTGGACCACTCCAAGCCTCTTCAAGATTCAATTATCAGGTCCCGCCGGAGCATCGGACGAGGTGAGTGCCTGTGAGAATTTTCTTCAGCACGCAGTTCCTGCTTTAAAAGCCTGTTTGAAGCTGTAGTAGATCCTGTCCCTAGAATTTACATGCTTTGAAATCACACATGAGAATCTTGACCGCACAAACACCTGAAATAGAGGAAATCAAAAATCCCCAAAATGACTTGTGTCAAATTGAATTATTTGCTTATCCCTTTCCCGTTGAGCCTTTGACGGTTTTAGGGAATCGCACACCTCACAACGTAGTTCGCTGGACTTACTTGCGTAGAAAGTATTTATTAGAACGTATCCTCGGTGGTCTATTATTATTACTTGCAGCACCACTCATTGCTGTTTTGTGGACTATAGTTCGATTGCATTCGAAAGGTGGAGGATTCTTTCAGCAGACGCGGGTCGGTTACCGAGGAAAACATTTTGAGATACTCAAGTTGCGAACCATGATTATCGATGCGGAAGCAGATGGTAAAGCTAAATGGTGTGTCAAAGGAGACCCTCGTATCACTTCTTTAGGAAGATTTCTTCGCAAGACGCACCTTGATGAGTTACCGCAGTTGATCAATGTCGTGAAAGGAGAAATGACGCTCATAGGGCCGCGTCCGGAACGTCCTTGTTTCGTGGTTAAGTTGAAGCATGAAATAAATGGTTACGAAAGAAGACTTTCGGTGCTCCCTGGAATCACTGGCTTGGCCCAAATCAATCTTCCTCCGGACGAAACGATTGAAGACGTTCGCCGCAAACAATACCTTGATTTACTTTACATTAAACAAATAAATCGATGGCTCGATGTTCGGATGTTTTTAGCGACCACCTTGAGGCTTTTTGGATTGTCGGGAGAGTTCGTAACTCGATCGCTTGGATTGCATCGAACAATACCCGATTCGCTCTCTACTAAACATTTAGAGGCGCATGAAAGTAAACTAGCGGTACCAGGATGCGAATCTAAGCAGCTTATCCGCCCCGTCGTCTCCCGTGATCTGCAGTTAGCAGCTCTAAAGTCTCCGCAATTTTCGGATAGTGGAAAACTCCCCGCACATGTACCCAACGCGTTCACTGTGGACGTCGAGGACTACTTTCATGTCTCTGGTTTTTCAGACCGAATATCCCCACGGGATTGGGATTCATTTCCTTGTCGTGTCGAAGCCAACACGGAACGCCTGCTGGAACTTCTCAAAGAAAAGAAAGTTTGTGGAACATTTTTCATTCTTGGCTGGGTCGCTGAACGCTATCCCAAGTTGATACAAAGGATAGCGAATGAGGGGCATGAATTGGGTTGCCACAGTTATTGGCATCGCTTGGTTTACGAAATGACACCCCAGGAGTTTTCTGCGGATTTGAGTCAAGCACGCGCTGTCATTGAGCAGGCAGCAGGGGCCGAGGTTCGTTTGTATCGGGCACCGAGTTTCTCGATCACAAAGTCGTCATTGTGGGCTCTCGACATTCTTGCGGAACAGGGTTTCCAAGTTGACTCCAGTATTTTTCCAATCCAACGTGAACGCTATGGCATTCCAGATTCAACATCCGCAATCCATCTTCGCAATGGAATTCAACAATCCATTGTCGAGTACCCTCCCACGGCTTGGAAAGTTGGAGCATTGCGAGTTCCCGTAGGAGGCGGCTATTTCCGTTTAACGCCAAGATGGTTAACCCAGGTCGCGATCGACGGCGCGCGCCGTTCAGGTATCCCTGCCATGTTCTATGTACATCCTTGGGAAATTGACCCGCAGCAACCTCGCGTCGAAGGCGTCCGATTGATGAATCGTTTTAGGCACTCGGTGGGACTCAATAATACCTATTCAAAATTGAATTGGTTACTTGATCACAATCGGTTCTCAACGATGGGTGACGTCATGAATCACTTTGATCTACCGAATACCTTGGCCATTTCCCCGGGGGTGCTGAAATTATCTCAAACAGGTTAGTTGATGCCGTGAATCTCGATATCGAACACCCAAAGCGCCGCCCCGAAATTCTTTTTCTTGCTCACCGTTTTCCTTATCCGCCGGATCGTGGTGATCGAATTCGTTCGTGGAACATCTTGCGATACTTATCGCAACGAGCCAACGTATCGTTGGCTTGCACGACCGAGACCCCGATTCAAAGGGAGCATCTGAATGTGGTGCGTTCAATGTGTCGCCGCGTTTTGATTGCCCCGCTCGGCCGTCGCATGAGATGGTTTCATGCGGGTAGCCACTGGTTTTCCGGTAAATCATTGACCGAAGGCTTATTCTGGTCGAGGAAATTTGCTCATACTCTCGATTACTGGGCCGACGTGAACCGGTTCGATCAAGTTTTTGTTTATTGCAGCAGCATGCTTCCGTATGCGCGGCGGAAAAGCTTGCGGTCTCTGCCTAGAATCGTTGACCTTGTTGACGTCGACAGTCAAAAATGGAAGGACTACGCGGAGCACTCGAATTTTATTCGTCGTCAGATCTATCATTCAGAGGCTCGGCGAATTTCTCGTCTGGAAAAGCTCAGCGCGTCAGAGAGCAACGCCGTGTTGCTTGCCTCCGAAGCGGAAGCGGTTCTATTGAGAGGTCAGGTAAATAGCAGGAAATCTTCGATCTTGGGAGTAAGTAATGGCGTCGATTCTACCTATTTTGATATGCAAGCGATCCTGCCAGACCTCAGACTCGATTGTCAACCTGACCAACCTAACCCAACCGCTCTTCGCCTCGTTTTTGTCGGAGTCTTAGATTACCTTCCGAACATTGAGGGTTTGCGTTGGTTTCTACAAAATGTATGGCATCCATTAAGGCAAATTCTTCCGAATTTGACATTGGACATTGTCGGAAAAAACCCGGGATTAGAAATCTCTAAATTCGTGGGGCAACCCGGCGTACGTCTTATTGGAGCGGTTGAGGATGTTCGCCCCTTCATTGCGGCCGTGGATGTCGTGATCGCACCTTTGAAGATTGCTCGTGGTATTCAAAATAAGGTGCTGGAAGCGATGTCGATGGCCAAACCTCTGGTGCTGACCACGATGGCTGCCCAGGGGATCGAGGCCGTTTCGGATAAACATTACATCATTGCAGATACTGCCCAGGATTGGATTGAAAATCTTGTTGCTCTGGCAAGGTGTCCCGAGGCTCGCCATCAGATAGGTGAAGCAGCACGAGAATTTGTCGAGCTGGAATTCAATTGGGATACATGCTTAAGACCGCTTGATAGCCTGTTGGGGATCCATTCACCTGCTGATAACAGCGAGCCGCTGGTTATGCAGGGGGTTTAAGTGATGCTCACGCAGCCTACGACTGGAGGCAAGACTCGAGTTGGATTTGTTGTGCATGTAATGCAAGTCGCTGGAGCGGAGGTGTTGGTTACGCAGCTCATTGATCGTTTGCGGGACGAAATCGAACCGACCATTTTTTGCCTGGATTCACTTGGGCTCTTGGGGGAACGGATGGAAAAAGCCGGAGTACCTGTGGTGGTTTTGAATCGATCCCCAGGAATCGATTTGTCTCTACCACGACGATTTGCAAAAGAACTAAGCCGGCGAAAAGTGGACGTTGTTCATGCTCATCAATACACCCCTTTTTTTTACTCGGCCCTGGCTAAGGTGTGCGGAGCCTGGAGGGCAAAAATTATTTTCACGGAACACGGCAGACACTATCCCGATATCGTTTCCTGGAAGCGAAAATTCGCTAATCGCACCCTGTTTTCCAGGCTGAGTTATGCCAGAACTGCTTGTTGCGACTTTTCTGGAGAAGCTGCAGAGAGGAATGATGGTTTTCAACGTGTGGAAACCATTCGCAACGGTGTCGATTTGGCCTCATTTGCGTCGCGTGGAACCCCTTCGGACCGCGAACAGCTCAGGCGACAGTTAGGGTTGGAATCAGATCTTCTCTACGTGGGATGTGTTGCGAGATTTCATCCAGTGAAAGATCATCCGATGTTGCTTCAGGCATGGAAGAGTGTCCAAGTCAATTTTCCTCAGGCGAGACTATTGCTGATCGGCGATGGGCCAGAGAAAGATCGGATGATTGCCCTAGCAGAAAACCTTGGAATCTTAAAATCTGTCAGCTTTTGGGGCGTCCGTCACGACGTAGCCGATATCCTTCAAGCCATTGATGTTTTTGCGCTGACCAGCGTCTCGGAGGCGTCTTCCTTGACACTTTTGGAAGCCATGGCTTCCGAGTGCCCCGTCGTGATCACCGACGTTGGAGGCAACGGCGAACATGTGACCCACGGTGTCGAGGGATGGCTTGTACCCCGGCATGATCATGAAAAACTGGCTGAGCAGTTACAGCAATTGTTGGAACAACCGGAGCTGCGAAAAAAAATGGCGATTTGCGCTCGGCAGCGTGTAGAGAAAGAATTCTCACTTGAGCAGACGATAGAGCGATATCGAAGCCTTTATGTCTCTGTAGCTCAAGCTTGAATGTGATACCGTTCAAAAAGTAGCAGGCACACTCTGAGTGCCGTCCGCCGAGCCTCAAAAAGCTTTGCTTTTTGAGGGTTACGGCACATGGAATATGCCTACTACTTTGCTTCATGGATCGGTATTGTGCTTCAAGGCGATGAAAGAGATATTCAGCAGGACACAGCACTTTGTTCAAAATAGAGCCACGGGCGCTAGCCGCGACAACCGCGTTTACCAAGGAAACCGTAACGCGGCTAGCGCCCGCGGCTCAGTAATTTGCCTGTTCCAATCGAAAGTGAGTGCCATTGGCCGTGAGGCGCTGGACCTGCGATTAGTCTTCTCACCATCACTTATCAGACACGGCTTTACCCACTTCTTTTTCACTGCGCTCCCGTCGCCCCTCTAAGGCAATGCAGTGAAGCATTTTCCCAGTGTTTTCGCTACTAGTGGCTTCATACCCGCGTGGCGATCCTTGGCAGCTACAAGCAACCCGTACGGGGCTAGGCTCTTCCCCGGTTTCCTACCGGAGGAACCAGCGCTTCTCGCATCCAAATGTTGCTTCTATCGAGTAAACTCTGCGGAGAGCTTGGACTGAATGATCCAGCATGTAGCCGTCCATGGTTGCCTCCGTCGGGGCGAGCCCGAACGGAAGGCTAAAGTCCCCCAATCGCCAAATTCGGCATATTATGTGCAAGACTCGTTTTTTGTAAGATGTCGCTTAAAATTCAGCGAAGTGAACACACGTCCTGGAACTATAGTCAGGTAAAAATGAGTCGCGCCTAATAAAATATTTTTTAATAATGTGTTTGTCAAGACGATTGATCACCTAGGTCGGTTCCGTACAAGAAATAAGTTCAGTACCCTGGCGAATATAGACTGATGCAATTTATCTTGATAGCAGCTCGATTCCTAACCACGGTGGCGATCTTTCCTCTATTGGTAGCCTATTGGGTTTTTAGGGCAATTTTCGGAGCCGACGCGGCTGTGGAGGAAGCAAGTCAAGTCTTGGCGATGATCCCAGGAAGAATTGGCGTGTTAATGCGTGCGGTTTTTTTCTCGCACGTATTAAGTCAGTGTGATCCGACGGTTTTTATCGGCTTTGGCGCATTGCTAACCAAGGTGGATACTCGGCTTGGTAAGCACGTCTACATCGGCCCCTATTGCCAGTTGGGTTGGGTTTCCATTGGTCCAGACACTTTGTTGGGGCCCAACGTTCAAATTCCCTCGGGCTCTCATGCCCATACGTTTGCTCGGTTGGATACCCTGATTCGCAACCAGCCCAGGGAGTCGCGGCAAGTCTTTATCGGTGGAGATTGCTGGATCGGTGCTGGGAGCATTGTGATGGCCGATGTTGGAGACCAGTCGATCCTCGGCGCCGGGAGCGTCGTAACCAAGCCAATCGGAGACAAAGTGCTTGCTGCCGGTGTCCCTTGCAAGTGGCTAAGAAACCGTGAATAGCGATAGGCCCAGAAGAAAATGAATATGTTGAGGCACGAAATCGGAATGGAGATATTCCTGTACCCGTTTCACCAGGTTTCGTTGAGAATAAAGGATGAACCAAAGGCTAGTAATACCTTCAACGAATGCTTGATGGCGGTTGCATCCATTCTTGGGGCCGCTTCCTATTCCATTTACCTAATCCATGCAAAGCTCTTTTTAATTTCCAGTGTATTCACTCGTACCTTTTTTTTGCCTGATTGGTTTCGAGATCTATCCGGGATGTTAGCACCCCTTTGGGATGTTTGGTTTTTTATTTCCTTTTCGAAAAGCCTTTTCTGCGTATGTCTCTCCGTAGAAAACTAGAGGCTTAGCGAAGATTTTAGCTAATATAGCCTTGTTTCTATATCAATAGTAAAATTCGTTAGATTTGACATAATCCGCTTGGTATTTCAGGTGCAACCTAACTTTCACCGAAGCAACCAGGCAGTTTAAAACTATAGTAAACCGAACGCTTGGCTTAGCCGAAGCAATTATACTCCAGGGTTGTGTTTGTCAAGGGCTCCGATTCCTTATGTCGGTCACCTACAGGAACGAAGTCCGCGCACTCTCGAGAACGGCATTCCGTTCGCCGGTGGTAATCTGCACTCAGTTAGTAAAATGAATGCGAAAATTGGAATGTTGATTCAGAAACAAGAACCTGGGGCAAAGTTACCGCACGAAACGCTGATCCGTCGAACCGAAGGTTGGCAACTGATCAATCTATCTGAACTATATCGCTATAGGGATTTACTCTGGTTTCTAACCTGGAAAAACGTCAAAGTTTTGTACGCTCAGAGCGTTATAGGAATCGGTTGGGCAGTCCTTCAACCGCTTTTGTCTATGTTGGTTTTTACCATTGTTTTCGGAAAGTTTGCCAAGATGGAATCCGATGGGGTTCCTTATGCATTGTTCAGCTTTTGTGCGTTGGTTCCATGGGCTTACTTTTCCAATTCATTGCTGGAAACAGGAAATAGCTTAGTCGCTCAAGCGGATATGCTTAGCAAAGTTTACTTTCCGCGACTTGTGTTACCGTTGTCGGCGATTCTTGCCAAGTTGGTAGATTTGGGAATTGCGTTGGTTGTTTTGGCAGGGATGATGCTTTGGTATCAACGATCTCCCACCTTAGGAATCGTTGTATTGCCCTTGTTAGTCGTAATTATGATGATGACTGCTGGCGGGTTGGGGATGATTTTGACCTCGTTGGCCATCCAGTATCGAGACGTTAAACACGCGATGAACTTTTTGGTCCAGTTGTTGATGTACGCGGCCCCTGTTGTTTATCCAGCGTCTTTCGTTCCGGAATGGCTTCAGCCCTATTACGCACTCAATCCGATGGTTGGGGTGATCGAAGGTTTCAGAGCCGCCTTGTTAGGGACGCGACCAATGCCCTGGGACTGGATTCTAACAGGGTTATTAATAGCGATCGTCGTGTTCTTGATTGGATTGCTGCAATTCCGAAGTCAGGAACGCATCTTCGCTGATGTAGCTTAGATGGATCGAGATAGTCTATAAATTTCCCATCGCTTATCGACTAACTTTATGTCACCTGTCATTCAAGTTTCGAATCTTTCCAAGGCCTACCGGATTGGGAAAAAGCTGGAGCGCGCCGACAGTCTCGTAGGGTTGCTGCGTGACACGTTGACTGCTCCGTTGCGCAATTTTCGCATGATGCGTCATCCTGCATCGGCTGAATCGGAGCGAGACAAAGAACTCCATTGGGCATTAAGAGATGTCTCTTTCGACTTGCAACAGGGAGAAGTGCTCGGCGTGATAGGTCGGAACGGTGCTGGAAAGAGCACACTGCTAAAAATCCTTAGTCGAATATCTGAGCCAACCAGTGGCGAAGTCAAAATCACGGGCCGGGTTGCGAGCCTTTTGGAGGTGGGAACAGGATTTCACCCAGAATTGACAGGTCGGGAGAATGTATACCTGAACGGAACAATTCTGGGGATGCGTAAAAAAGAGATTGATCGCAAGTTCGATGAGATAGCGGAGTTCTCGGGGGTTGAGAAGTTTCTCGATACGGCGGTAAAGCGGTATAGCAGTGGTATGAAGGTGCGATTGGCTTTTGCCGTAGCAGCTCACCTCGACCCAGAGATTCTGATTATCGACGAGGTTTTGGCCGTTGGAGATGCGAGCTTTCAAAAGCGTTGTATCGAGCGTATGCTTGAAATCTCGCGCGAGGGTCGTACGATCCTTTTTGTAAGCCATAACATTGATCTCGTAGATCGTCTCTGTAATCGCGCAATCGTCCTTCGAGGAGGGGGGTTGGAATTCAAAGGCAACGTACATGATGCCATCGCGTACTACATGGCCGAAGACGCGCAACAAGGAACGGTACGAGACCTTACTAGCCACGTTCGGTCTGGTGACGGACGGGCTCGATTTGTGCAGGTTGAAATCCAAAACGCAGAAGGCCAACCCTGCGACTTCTTCAGTATTGGCGAGACGGTACGGGTTGTCATGACCCTGGACGTAAATTTCGAATTGATGGATGTCGGTATTGCCGTGATCCTAAGTTCTGCTTCAGGAAATCGAGTTGTCACGAGTTGGAATCGAGAGGCCGATACATCTTTCCATTTTGACCAAGGTCAGCACCGCATTTACTGTGAATTCGAAGACCTGAAACTGCGGCCGGGGCATGAACTTTGGGTCAGCCTCTGGATGGAAGACACAGGAAGTGTTGTTGACCATGTCGAATCAGTTACCGAAATCCGAAGCCGAGCTCACGACGAGGCAAGCCGAAAACTATCCACGGATCGAGCGCAAGGTGTCATCGCGTTGAATCAGCGATGGGGTCTCGATCGGAGGAATCCTTCAACGACCAAGAATATAGGGGTTTCGATATGATCCAGCGTTTATTTCCACTGCGGGTCCGGGCGGCTTACCGTTCGTTGGTGCGCCTTTGGAAAAAGCAACGATCCCTTTTCTGGTCGACGTTACGCAAGGTGCAAATCCGATCCTTGGTTGAAGTCTTTGCGAGTTTTGAAGACCAGGGTGGGACCGGAAGCGAGACGTATTCGATTTGGTTGAACTCGCGACGACTCCCTTTGATTTTGCGGCGTGGGTCCAGTGATTTCTCCGTCTTTCGACAAGTTATTCTCGAGGACCAGTATGGCATGTCGAAAATCAATGACCCAAGGTTTATCGTCGACGCAGGTGCGAATATCGGTCTGAGCAGTGTGGTTTTCCTTGAACGCTTTCCAAAATGCCAAGTGTTAGCAATTGAACCTGACCCTCAAAACTACGCTATGGCTCAGAGGAACCTGGCCTGTTACGGCGAACGCTGCCGATTACTCCCAGTCGCATTGTGGCACGAAGCAGGAACCGTTGCGGTACAACGCGGTGAATTCCGCGACGGATTGGATTGGTCCTGCCAAATCGTCCCCGCCGTAGAGCACTCCGAAATAACTGTCGCCTCTCGAACGATGAACTCTCTCATGGAGGAGGTCTCATTTCCGCGAATTGATTTCCTTAAGGTCGACATCGAAGGAGCGGAACTCGAGGTCTTCGGCGAAGGCGACTGTCGATTTCTCGCGAAGACCATCTGCTGTGCAACGGAGTGCCATGGTCCTGAGTGCCGCGATGTTTTTATCCAAACAATTTCGAGTTACGGATTTTCATGGCGGAACGAGGGTGAGCTTACCATCGCTTGGCGAGAAGCAAGTAACGAGATCAAGAAAACTGAGCCTCGACATCTTCCATCCGAAATTTCAGATCGACCAATTATGAGCCACGCTGAGTCCACGATCGAATGCAAGTAACCACCATAATTCCGGCCTACAATGCGGCGGAATATGTCGCGACGGCAATAGAAAGCGCACTAAAACAAAAGGCTGTTCCGCAACAAATCGTAGTTATTGACGATGGATCTACCGACGCTACCCTTCGGGTGCTCGCGCATTTCGGTAAGCGTATAGAGGTCATTCGACAAGACAATCGCGGACTTTCAGCGGCCCGAAATGCCGGGATTCAAGCGGCTCGCGGCGAAATGATCGCTTTCCTCGATGCCGATGACGTCTGGTGCGATGACAAACTTGCAAAGCAGGTTGCGATTCTTCTTGATAATCCAGAGGTTGCCATGGTCCATTCGCGGACGGTCTCTTGGGATTCGACCAACGGACGCGAGGACGATTTTGTAAAAGTCCCTTCCCATGATTACCGCCTCGACTGCTTCTCGAAGCTCTTCCAAGCCAACGCGATTTGCGTCTCTTCCGTTATGGTTCGACGGTCTTGCCTTCAACAGATTGGCGGATTTGATGAACTGATCGTGCGGCCGACAACTCAAGACTATGATTTGTGGTTACGAATCGCATTCCAACATCGTCTTGAGTTCATCCATGAAAAAGGTGTTCTTTACAGAAGGCATTCGAGCAACGCGAGTAAACAAATCCAGATGATGCTCGAGGATCAGATCTATGTAATCCAGAAAACGTTATCCTATGGATACAGTCGCCTCCAAAAGGAACTTGGAAGACGGCAATGCTGGATGCGCTTGGCCAGACTATATTTCGAACTAGGCTACTGGCATTACGGTCTCGGAGAAATCGAGCAAGCCCGCGACTACTTTCGCAAGTCAGTCCGCCACGGGCATTGCGATTCGTATAGCGTCCTACTCGCATTCCTCCCCAAAAGCTGTTTAGCAAGAACCTCGCGTCGACATCGCATGAACTTATCAAAATGAGGCTCGGCGGCCCAGCCGATTCTTTCCTGGCTGCGAACGCGCCTGCCCATTTCTAAACCAAGATTTTAACGTTGTCGTCACGAATCATCCAGTTATTGGCTTCCCCACAGCTTGGCGGGGGCGAAATGGTCGCTATCGACCTCGCCTCAATGCTTGTCGAAAGCTTCGATGGTATGCAGGTATGGACCCCCGAGATTGGAGCCTCGTACAACGAAGCCACAAATCGGCAACTGGCTACTCGCACCGTCCCCTACTTACGAATCTTCTCCGATAGGCCGTTGGCTCGCTTCCAATCCATGTTGAAAACATGGATTGCCTTGCAAAGGGCAAAACCAGCTATCTTGCACGCGCATTCACCCTATGCATATCGATCTTTATCTCACTACCAAAAGATAGTTCCATTTCGTTCCATCGTTCATGTTCACATCGAGACCGATCCAGAAACTCTCCGCTGGTGCTTCAAAATTCCGCCTGACCTAGTCATTGCCTGTGCCGAATTCTTGGTCCCCTCAATCGATGCGGCATTGAGGATGGTCGGTGCAAGAAAAACTAAGATCGTTGTTTGCCCAAATTCGGTTGACACAACACGTTTTATTCCAGGAGACCGAAGTATTGCAAGAAAAAAACTGGCAATGAAACCCGACGCGCTGGTCCTCCTAATGCTTGCCAATCTCAGTCCGCACAAAGGACAAACAACAATGATTCAAGCCGTTCGGCACTTGCGAGATCAAGGACATCCTGCGGTGGCTTACATGGCCGGTGTTGAACGTGAAGGTACAGGCTATCAGCAAGAACTAGAGCTCCTCGCTAGGACGCTACAAGTTCAAGAATCTGTTCATTTTCTTGGCTTTCGCAAAGACACGGAACTGCTCCTTCAAGCCGCAGACTTTTTTGTACTCCCATCCGAGCATGAAGGCTTGCCGCTTTCGATTCTCGAAGCCCAGGCGGTGAAGATTCCAGTGTTGGCAGCACCCACGGCTGGCATCCCCGAAGTAATCGAGCACGGCGTCACTGGATATCTCGTACCTGCAAAAGATTACAACGGCTACGCCAATGTGATCGCTGAACTCACGAAATCACAGTCACAGATATCGAGGGTCGTCGACCACGCTTACCGACGTGTAGTGTCTGAGCACAGCCGCTCAAAATACAGCCGCAGGATCGCGGAAATCTACTGCGATTTCTTGGGCAATGCGTCCCACACTCGCTAGCTGTCAAAGTATTCCAATCGCTGCTTACTACCTCAACATGCCTAGATCGACGACCCAAACGTCTTGAATCGTTGAACATGGAAGAATCTATGAAAAAACAACCGGTGATGGTGAAACCCCGGTGGTACACCGTGACGGTCGATACCGAAGAGGAATGGGACTGGTCAAGTGGATACCCGACTCAATCGCAACATGTGTCGAACATCGAGGCATTGCCTCGTTTCCATGATGCGTGTTCGAAGTGGGGCGTTCCTGTAACCTACTTCACCAATCATGCAGTATTATCACAACCAAAAACGAGACCGGTGCTCCGAGAATTAAAGAACTCGGGCACAGCGGAATTTGGACTTCATATTCACCCTTGGAACACGCCCCCGTTAGCAGCCTCCGAGTCAGTATCGGCACGAGAAAGCTTCCTCGCAAACCTCCCCCAAGAGCTGGCTCTTGCCAAACTGGACTCTGTTTATGAAGTATTTTCTGAATGCGACCTCCCTGTGCCTACGAGCTATCGCGGCGGACGATATTCGACATCGCCTTGGATCCAAGAATACCTTGTGCATCGAGGCTGTAGAGCCGATGCCTCTATCCTTCCGTTCACTACGTGGCACGATGAAGGAGCCCCCGATTTTCGTGACCGCAATCCTTGGCCGAGACGTTGTTACCAACGGGGGTGGCCAAGTGCAATTTGGGAAATTCCATTGACGTTGGCGTTCACCAGGAGGCCATGGGATTGTTGGCGATGGCTCTATCAATTGGGTGAGAAAACGCCTTGGCGCCAATTGCGATGCATCGGCATCTGTGAACGTTTGTTCATTCGTCGTATTTGGATAAATCTCGAGAACGAACTGGGGGAAGCCTCCCTCGATTTACTCAAGTTAATTCGAAGAACCGATCTTCCACATGTGAATATCACGCTCCACAGCTCCTCGTTAAAAGCGGGCTGTAGCCCTTATTCAGCGTCCAACTCTCAGGTCGAATCTCTGTACCGAAGACTCGATGAGATCCTATCACTTCTAAGGCAATGGCCTGAATTTCAGCCTGTTACCGTTTCTGATGTAGCAACACTTTTGGAAAAATCATATCATGCGGATACTCGGAATTAGCCCCCTCGATAAAGACTCGACCGTTTCGCTCTTCGAAGACGGCCGTGTCATATTTGCTTGCGGTGAAGAACGTTTGAGCCGAACCAAGCTTCAGGATGGATTTCCGCATCAAGCGTTGTCAACCGCATTGAAATGGACCGGCTGGAATTGCGACTCAATCGATCAGGTCGCATATGCATTTTACGATGCTCCCGAGGAAGCGGAGCTGATACGTCAGTCCCAAGCGAAGGATCGAGATTTTCAAAAAGCGAGTAGCTACGAAGAATTGCGACGCGAGAAACAATCCTTGTTCACCAAGCACTCGAAGCTCGATCACGCTATACCGATCCCCGGTATCGAATCGCGCGAGGATGAATTTTATCCCAAAAAACCTTGGTACAAATCCCTGGGGTACTGGCTGTCCACAAACTTCGCTGCAGGTGACATGCGAACTCATCAACGATGGTTCCAACGTTGGATCGATCAAGCCATCAAGGATCACGAGCACTGGAACCAAGTATTGCTCTCAGCACTCCGCAATTATGGACTGGAATCGAAATTAGTGCGATTTCATCATCACGATACGCATGCTGCCAACGCATTTTATTCTTCTGACTTCGACGAGTCTTTGGTTTTAGTACTCGATGGCTACGGAGCTGGATGCACTGGGGGGATCTATTCCGCAACAAGCAGCGGTTTACAGTGTTTGCATCGCTACCGATTCCCTCACTCGTTGGGTATCTTTTATGAACAGGTTACCAGCGGCTTGGGGTTCCGCCCCAGCCGCCACGAGGGCAAAATTGTTGGTTTGGCCGCATACGGCAATCCCGAGCTGATCTCCCCATACCTGCTCAAGCGTTTCGATCTGGACGAAGGCGACATTCGCATTCGCGGAGCACAGAACGGACTCGTCTGCCGCGCTTTATCGCAGAGGTTTGCCAAACGGGATATAGCTGCTGCCTACCAATATACACTCGAAAAGGTTGCTTGTACGAGTCTAGACTATTGGTTGCGCCGCACTGGACTTCGTCGAGTAGTTATGTCCGGTGGTGTGCATGCCAACGTAAAACTCAATCAGCGTATCCAGGAGGTACCCGGAGTCGAAGGCGTCTATGTGTACCCGAATATGGGAGACGGGGGGTGCGCCACTGGAGCCGCTATGTTGGCGTATGGCCAAGATCGTCGTTTCAACCGTCCACTCCAAAATGCATACCTCGGACCAGAGTATACAGACGAAGAGATCCAAGGGGCGATGCGCGACGCGGACTTGGTCTTTCAGAGGTTCGATGCGATCGAAGAGGAAATCGCGGGCCTATTGTCGAACAATGCAATTGTTGCACGGTTCGCCGGGCGCATGGAGTATGGCCCGAGAGCTCTAGGAAATCGATCGATTTTGTATCCAGCCCGAGACCCCGACGTCAACCAATGGCTCAACGAGCAATTAGGACGGACCGAATTCATGCCCTTCGCTCCAGCCGTTTTAGCCGAGGAAGCTCCACAATTGTTTCTTGGGATTCGGCCACTATCAGCTAAAACAGCAGAGTTCATGACAATAACCTTTGATTGCACCGACCTCATGAAACAACACAGTCCAGCCGCAGTACACGTGGATGGAACAGCTCGCCCCCAATTCGTTACTGAAAATTCAAATCCAAGTTTTCATGCGATTCTCAAGCACTACCATCGCAGGACAGGTATTCCCGTTTTGATCAATACCAGTTTTAACATGCACGAGGAACCGATCGTTTGTTCTCCACAAGACGCAGTCCGAGCTTTTCTTTTGGGAAATATAGACTACCTCGCTGCAGGCAACTACCTAGCGCGGCATCCACGCTACCAAGAGCGTAACGGCAAGAACCAAACCCAGGCGCAATCTAATGCCGTCCATTCCGACTGAATAGGCGACAAAAATACATTCATGATTTCCAAGGCCCATCCAAAGCAACTCTTGCTCAGCGAGATTTTTCCTCCCATCCTTGGAGGAAGTGGACGATGGTTTTACGAAGTCTACCGCCGACTCGATCCAGGGAGCTGCCTGATGGTCGTTCAGGAATCTAACCAAGATTTACACGAAACGGACAGTCATTATCCACATCCAATTCTTCGAGAGAACTTGCATGTGGATGAGCGGATATTGTCGAATTGGACCAGTCTCCGAAGGTACCAACAGATTTCCGGTCACCTGAGAAACATTGTTCGCCAGCACAAGGTCAGCGCCATTCATGCCGGGCGTCCGCTTCATGAGGGATTGGTGGCGCGTTGGATGAATATCAGGTACGGGATACCCTACTTGTGTTTCATTCATGGCGAGGACATCAACGTTGCAACGACGAGTCGCGAACTGAAAATCCTAACCCAATCGGTCCTGAAGAACGCTTATCGTTTGGTCGCAAATTCCAACTTTACGGTTGGACTACTGCAAAACGATTGGCGGGTTCCCGAGGAAAAAATCGCGTTGATGCACCCTGGGATCGACGTTTCGCAGTATCCTCACTTGGCCAGGGACTCTGGGACCAGAAAGTACACCAACGCGGGCGATGTGGTTCTTTTGACGGTCGGTCGATTGCAAAAGCGAAAGGGACAGGACGCGGTCATTCGCAGCGTCGCGAAACTTAGGGACAAACATCCGAATCTTCGGTACCTGATCGCAGGGGTCGGGGAGCAAGAGGCCGAACTTCGCAAGTTGGTCGCCGAATTGTGTTTGGAGAAACAGGTATTGTTCTTAGGGGCCGTCAGCGACCAAGAGATGATGGATTGTTACCGCGAGTGCGATATTTTCGTGATGTCCAACCGCGCTGTTGGCAAGGACTGCGAGGGCTTTGGAATCGTCTTTCTCGAGGCGCAGGCACATGGAATTCCAGTGATCGCAGGTGCCCATGGGGGAACGGGGGATGCCATGGTACATGGAGAGACGGGATTGCGGATCGACTGTCAAGACTCCGAGAACCCAGTTCATTTGACCGAAGCGATCGATCGGCTGGTTTGTAGCCCCGAGTTGCGTCGAAGCATGGGGATTGGTGGCAGGAAATTCGTGACCGAGAACTTCGACTGGAGCCGGATCTCGGAGCGGGCCAGAAATGTACTCGGGGCATTGAACGGATCCAACAGATGCTAGGACATGTCTGCCTTGTCGTGGCGATTGCGATCTGCGCGACTGCGATTCGTAAGCGTCTTCCCATTCAAGATTTGCCACAAGGTTAAGCGACAATGGGGGCCATTTTTGTTTACGTGTTTTTCTTACTGAGTTGCCTGATCGCATTGGTCCTGCCTGCATTAGGATGCGCTGCTTTTCATTTTTTCAATTTGCTGGATCCAGCGTGGAATTGGCGATGGGCCATACCTGAAGATCCCGGATTCCAGAAATGGATCGCTCTTTGCCTTCTTCTGGGCTTCATTACTCAGCAAGGTTGGCGCAGTTCCATGAGCAGAACATCTATCCTGACCCTCGGTTTACTTCTCAGCTTTCTCGTACTTTGCTTTCTTAGCTCATGGAACTCCGCATATCCATCGAAGAGTATGTTCTATTTGGATTTGCTTTGGCGAATCGCATTAATCGTCGCAATCTCTCTGATAACTACTGTCACCGAGAATCGAGCGATGCTCTTGGCCGTGGGGTGTGTGCTCGGGCAAGGGTACAACAGCTTTCAGATCAACCTCGAATATTTCCAACTCGGGTTCTGTCGTTATGCGATGATGACCGATTGGGGACTGAAAGGGCTAGATAACAATGGCTACTCGATATTAACAGTCCCAATTCTAGCTCTTTCGATCGCTTTCGCCTTATCACAATGGAAATGGTGGCTTCGAGGAATTGCAGCAGGAATCTGTCTGATGCAAATACACCAGATCATGATGATGGAATCGCGGGGCTCGATGCTGGGTGCCGTTCTGACTGCCAGCCTAGCGGTTTGGTACTGTCCTAAATCTCCAGTGACGAATACGATTCTTGTATTAGGAGCAACCCTTGTCGTACTCTTGGCTGGTCCTTCAGTCGTGCGTGAATTCGGCTCGATCTTCGGGGCGGAGGAAGAGATGGATGTTTCCGCCGAGAGCCGTTTTTATCTTTGGAAAGCGGGCGCTGAAATCATCTGGGAATACCCTTGGTTTGGAGTGGGACCAGGTTGCAGTTCAGCGTTCGTTCCGCTTTACTATGATTTCGTTGGTCTAAGAGCGGAAAATGAGAAGGCTTTGCACAATCTCTTTTTTGAAATCATGTGCGAGAATGGTATCATCGCAGGCACGATTTATTTCAGTTTTTTTCTGCTTCCTTGGGGAATGGTTTGGCTCAACCGACGAAGATTCTTTCGTGCAAATCCTAAGCAATGCGCGCTCGCACTCGGTGTCATCGCGGGCATTCCCGGTTATTTACTCGCTAGCATGTTCTCTAGTGGCTCGCTGATCGAATCAAGTTATGTGCTACCGATTATTGGTTGTGCATTACTCAGTTTAAGACCCGCTTCGCAACCTAACATGATCGATGCGGCGTCTGCTCCTGCTTCGAGCAAGACTGTGGAGCCTGACATCGTATGCTAGCGGGTAGCCGAAACGCATGGCTCGATACCCTTCGAGCGATCGCAATTTTGTCCGTTTTCTTATGCCATGTTTCCTCCAGCTTCCGGCAACTGCATCCCGACGGAGATGGCGGTTGGCTTGCGGCGGCAGGAATTGGAGGGCATGGGGTGGATCTTTTCTTTGTGCTCAGCGGATGGTTGCTGGGTTGCTTGTTACTGAACGAAAAGAAAGCCACCTCCAAAATCAACATCAAGCGATTTTGGGTTCGGCGTTGGTTGAGGACCTTGCCGGCATATTATGCAATTCTTTTGTTGACTCTCGGCCAACGGATACTTCAGGGACGAGGGCAGGTCGAAGATGCTTTTTATTTTGTCTTTGTTCAAAACTATGCTTTTGATTCACTACCATTCTTCGGTATAAGCTGGTCTCTATGTATTGAAGAACAGTTTTATCTGCTCATTGCACCTTTGCTGTTGATTCTTCGTAGGAAGGAATGGATCACGGTAGCTCTCGCCTTGCTCATTCTCATTCCCATGGCGGGCCGCTGGCTGGTTAGTGATCCGAAGCCATGGATGACACACTTGCGTATCGATGGGTGCGCCTTCGGTGTATTGCTGGCTAATGCATTCATCAACCATCCTCGACTTTGGAAATGGTTCGCATTTCTAGCGCCGTGGGGGATTCTTGTTGGATTAGGCGCACTGCTGATCCTAGCCCTGCAACGGTATCGCGGGGAATATGGTGAAATGCCTCTGTCAGGCTATACACTGTTGAGTGGTTGCCTAGTCGTTCAATCGCAAGCAACCCATTTTTGGAAGCAGAAAGCATCTAATGGTATCCTACGGTACATCGCCAGTCGTTCTTATTCGCTTTACCTCGTACACATTGAAGCCCTTGCGATCGCTCGTCGAACAGGCGACCAGCACTTTTTGACCTATTTCCTAATGAGTGTCTTGATCAGTTTGATTTCAGCTGAGTTGCTATATCGCATAGTTGAAACACCCTGGATGACATTTCGTGATCGACGCGACCGCAAAGGTTCATCGCTTACGGAGCGTCCTGAAGAGTTCCATCAAGAACTTCATTCACCTGCGCAGCAACAAATAACTACATAAACATGTTCTTCTCCGGTGTGTATGTTTTGGCGAGGGAACCTTGGGTTTTGGGAGTCGCCGATAACACTTTAGCAACAGCTGCGAAGCTCGCCCGAAGCATCGGCGTGAAACCACATTTCCTAGTCTTTCGCACGTGGTATGGAGGTGATTTGCAAGGAGGACTAGCCGCCTTGCGAATTCTCGCTCGCGCACATTTTCCACGGGTAACTTGGATGTGTAATGCGCTAGCTGAAGTGACCATGCTGCGAATGTTAGGACAGCGCGCAATTTTCTGCCATCACAATTTGTTTTGCAATGAAATTACGTTTAATATTCAGGCTACACCCATCGAGTATGATGCGATCTACATTGCTAGGCTCGATGCCTACAAAAGGTTGTGGCTGGCCAGCGATATTCCTAAGCTGCGGATCATTACTGCCAACCCGCTGGACAAAGAACGGTTACAGCTTTGGGGGTGTGACCATGCATGCATCAACGAGAACTTCCTCAATTATCAGTCGATAGCATTGGAGATAAATAAAGCGAATTGCGGCCTAGCTCTGTCGAAGAAAGAGGGTGGGATGCTAGCGGCCACCGAATATCTCCTTTGCGGCAAGCCTGTTATTTCTACACCCTCTCGCGGCGGTCGTGAGTACTGGCTGGATCAATCAAATCATCTTGTAGTCGCAGCAAACTCGTCCGCTATCGCTGATGCGGTACATAGGATTGAACCTTCTAAGTGGGATCCGCTCTTTATTCGCGCAGGTACTCTTGAGCGATTATCGATACAACGGCGAATTCTTTTTGATTATCTGTCTCAACTCTCTACAAGTGCGATTCCTACATCCTTCGAGCAGATGAGCGGCGATTGGCTTTATCACCAGTATGTGCATCAAAAAGAAATCCCAAAAATACTAACACCTCGAAATGAATAGCTCGAATTCAGGCGTTTGTTACAAGCAAAAAGCATTTTGCAATATATCGTTCTTCCTTTTTAACAATTGTGAATTGATCGTATCATGAATTACTTGACTCAAATTCAAGGTCATACTCTGTGGCGAAAAGGACTGCATTCTGATTCCGTAGTGGTGGACCTCGGTGCAAATCGTGGTGCATTCTCAAAGCAAATGATCTCAACCTACGGTTGTCGGAGTTTTGCTTTCGAAGCTAATCCATCTTTAGCGGCGGGTATAGAAAACGTGTCGGGTTTGACGGTTTATAACTACGCCGTCGCGCGAGACGACGGCACCATTCGATTCTGCCTTGCTTCGAATGACGAAGAGTCATCGATAGCTCGAGAACCAGCGGTTGATTCGGCAGGTCTCATTGAAGTTGAATCCATTCACCTTGAACGATTTCTCAAAAATAAATCTATTCCAAGGATCGATGTTCTAAAAATAGATATTGAAGGCGCGGAGATCGAGGTGCTCGAGAGCTGCTCCGATGACTTCCTGAGAAACGTCGGTCAAGCGACGATCGAGTTTCACGACTTCCTAGGTCTGACCCCTCCCGACGCGATTTACCGGACTGTCAACCGTTTTCATTCACTTGGCTTCGCTTGCATTAAAATTTGGCAACATGCTTGGGGAGACGTTTTGTTTATCAATACGGCGTGGCATACCCATTCCATGCCACAGATTCTTTGGTCCAAGTATTGGACTCGTAACCTATGGGGTGCGCAAAGAGTCTTAACGCGAAACCTTTCACGACAAAAAAATCACTCTCCCAACAAAGCCCATTAGATGTCAAAGCGTTATAAATCTAACCCGTGCAAAGGAAACTAGACTAATGTGCGGAATCGCAGGAGCGACGTGGGTGAATCCGTCGCAACGTTTGTCGCAGTTAGAGCTTCATCGGATGACCGATGCCCTTGCTCATCGCGGCCCGGACGGGCGAGGTGTCCACTGGGAGGAATATGAAAACGGTTGTGGCTTCGCACTGGGCCATCGAAGACTAGCGATCATCGATGCGGCGAACGGACATCAACCGATGTCCAATGCAAGTGAAACGGTTCACGTAACTTTCAATGGGGAAATCTATAATTATCGTGAATTAAGGTCCACTCTCGAACGACTTGGTTATGGCTTCCGGACAGACTCTGATACCGAAACGATTGTTTATGCCTACGAAGCTTATGGCGAGACTTTCGTCGAGCACCTCCGAGGCATGTTTGCAATCGGTTTGTGGGACAGCCGATTGCGAAAGCTGATCCTTGCACGTGATCGCTTGGGAGAAAAACCTCTTGTTTTCTGCCACGATCCGGGACGGCTGATATTCGCGAGTGAAATCAAAGCTCTGCAACGGATCCCGGGTGTCGGATCCCAATTACGCCCAGCGGCAATCGACCAGTATCTGCGTTTCGGCTACGTACCACACCCTTGGACAGCGTATGAGGGGATTGGAAAACTACCGCCGGGGCATCTCGGAGTCTACCAAAACGGGTCCTGGAGTGTTCGACCGTATTGGAAACCGAATTTGGTGACCAATGATCGGATTTCATTCGATGATGCATGCCAACGGTTTAAGCAATCGATGGAGGAAGCCATCCGACTTCAAATGCGAAGCGATGTTCCGATGGGAGCCTTCTTGTCGGGAGGCATGGATTCGTCCGTTGTGGCAGGGTTGATGCAGCAACATGGCACCTCGCCCATCCAAACATTCACAGCCAGTTTCCTCGGAGACAGTTCCCAAGAGGATCAGCAAGCGAGACAAATGGCCAAGCGATTCGGAACCGAGCATCGTCAACTGATCTCGGAAATCGATGCTGTTGATTCGCTCGAGAAGCTCGTCAACTGTTTCGATGAACCCTTTGCCGACAGCAGTGCTGTCGCAACCTACCATTTATGTTCTTGGACAAGCGCTCACGTGCGCGTCATTATGACGGGTGATGGTGGTGACGAGCTTTTGGGTGGGTATGCGCGCTATCGCACTGTAGATAGCTTAGGAACCTTTGAGAATTTGCCTTATCCACTGAAAAGAGTTTTGACCGGCCCTTGGGTCGATTGGATCCCTTCTTTCCACCCAGAAGGGCGACTCGGAAAACTCAAGCACCGTATGAAAGTGCTTCGCCAAGAACCAAATTCTCGTTACGTCCATTGGTTGAGTCTATTCTCACGGTATCAGCGTGAATCTCTCTACCATTCCGATTACCTAAAGAATTGTGATTTCCAGGAGACTGATCATTTCCTGGAGGGCATCATGAGTCCCTACTCGAAAGAGAGGCCGGGTATCCGTGCCATGCGAGCTGATCTACATAACTATCTTCCGTGCGACATCTTGGCCAAAGTGGATATGACGAGCATGGCGCACGGGCTAGAGGGACGCAGTCCTTTCTTAGACCACAAACTGGTCGAAGCCGTATGTGAATTTCCGTACAAAGTACTCCATCAAGCGGCGCTAGTGAAACCGCTGTTGGGCAAAACTTTTAGTTCATTCGTTTCTCCAGCCATGATGAGACGCCCGAAGATTGGCTTTGGTATGCCGACAAGCATCTGGAAGCAACCTCGATTCCTGACACTCGTCAATGATTTGTTGCGAAATCCTAACTGTTTCTGCGCAAATTACGTTCGTTCTGATGTGATTGATACGATGCTTCGCGAGCACTCGTCGGGGCACATCAATCACGGAGAACGTCTGTGGTCTCTGGTCTTTCTGGAGTCTTGGGGAAACCGCCTTACCGATAGGGACCGACATTCCGATGGTACTTTGTCGCAATTGGATCACTCGACAGCAGCGACATCGATACCAGATTGAGATTCTTATTCTCGTTCTCCTTCTCTTTTAGCGTTCCAAGCATCCGTGTATAGCATACCACTTTTTATTTCGCACCCTAAGCCCTTCGAGAACGCATCGATTCTGCCACTAGGAATTAGTGTAACAATCCCCAGTGGCGTTGCCTCACGATGCGATCAGTTGATGCTAAGGGACGTCGATGGTAAGTCTCTGTTATTCCAACCCACCATTTTGCAGCGATGGCCCGACGGTTCTATTCGCTGGTGTCGATTAGAATGGTTGCACCTAGCGACATCCAAGGCGAACTCGGAGTCGCTAACCCTAGAGGTTCACGGTGAAGACAATGAGTCCAAGAGTGACGCCTACGATCCTAAGCTCAACGAGTGTTTGGTCGGTGGCCAGGCAAAGGAACCAAATTGTCCGAACGAACAACACCTTGCCTTTCGGCTCCGTTTAGTCGATGGACAGGGCTTCACTTGGCATGCGAAGCCCTCGAGCGGGAAGGTGGTGGAGAATGGTCCGATTTTTCGGAAACTGCAATATCAGCTCGAAGTCGAGCGTGATTCACCGAAGGCCTGCCCCCTCGTCTTTTCTTGTACCGCAAAGCACTACCCGAATATCGGTTCCGCCATCATTCGATTGCGAGTACGCAATCCACAGGCAGCCACACATCCGGGAGGCACATGGGATCTGGGTAGTCCAGGATCGTTCTTTATCCGAGATTTATCGATTGAATACGACGTGCCATATCCATTGGATTCGGCTCGCTATTGGGTACAACTTTCCCCTGACCAGGAACTGAAAACGGCAGAGCAATCCATTCAATTGTTTCAGGCTTCGAGCGGCGGCGAGAACTGGGACTCGCGCAATCACGTCGATCGATTTGGCCAAGTTCCTTTGTCATTTCGAGGGTTTGAACTGCGGCGCGACAACGACTGCGAACGCGGAGAGCGGGCGACCCCTCGAATCGGACTTGCGAATCGAGAACATCAACTGGCACTGTGCATGCGCGACTACTGGGAGAATTTTCCTAAGTGCGTGACAGCGACGGAGGATCGGCTGCGATTAGGTATTTTTCCTGAAGAAAGTGGCTACCTTCATGAGCTGCAAGGTGGTGAACAAAAAACCCACCAATGGGCGGTTAGTTTCACCCATGCTAAGGAGCCCGAACCCCTCGCCTGGTACCAGTCGCCAAGCTTTGTCTCGCTAAGTCCTGAGTCTTACGCGCGTGCTCAAGCAGTGAGTTACTTGACCCCGCGAGCGGTCGATCCCCATCAGGATTATCTAGACTTGGTCGATAGTGCCATCCAAGGCCACGATTCCTTATTGACAAAGAGGGAAAAAATCGATCAATACGGATGGCGAAACTATGGCGATTTGTATGGCGATCATGAAGCTGTGTTTGGAAACTCCTCGGCTCCTTGGATTTCTCACTACAACAATCAGTACGATTGCGTTGGCGGATTCGCGATTCAGTTTCTCCGCAGTGGTCACAAAGAGTGGTGGGATCAAATGATTGCCATGGCGGATCATGCCTGGGACATCGATACGTACCATACCGATCGCGACAAGAACCTCTACAACGGAGGTTTGTTTTGGCATACTTACCATTACGCCGATGCCGATACAGCGACACATCGCAGTTACCCTGGTAATCTATCGCGTCTCGGAAGAATGCCGGGAGGCAAGGATCTCGCGGACTTGGGGCACACTGGCAAACGCTTGGCCAAGGTCTATGCCATCGGTGGCGGACCATCTGCGTCGCACAATTACCCAACGGGTTGGATGCACGCGTATTTCCTTAGCGGAGAGTCCGATTACTGCGAAGCGGCTATCCTTGCCGCGGATTATGTAGTGCGAATCGAGGATGGATCGAAGACCATTTTTCGTTGGCTTTCACGATCGGATACGGGATTGTCTTTTGAGAGCAGTCCCAATTACTACGGGCCAGGTCGCGCGTCAGGCAACTCTTTGCACGCCTTGCTAACCGGTTTTGAGTTGACGGAAAACCGATCCTATCTTGCTGCTGCCGAAAAATTGATCCAACGGGTCATTCATCCGGAAGACAACATCGAAGCCATGGATTTGACCAACGCAGAGCTGCGATGGTTCTACACCATGTTCTTGCAAGCCTTGATGCGATATCTCGACATCAAGGTTGAGCGAGGACAAAACGATTGTGCCTATGCGTATGCGTGGAAGAGCCTAGTTCATTATGGTCGATGGATGCTCGCGCATGAGAGCCCCACACTGGATCACCCCGAGCGACTGCAATACCCTACCGAAACATGGGCTGCTCAGGACATGCGCAAATGGCATATTCTGCAGTACTTGGCTTGGCTCGACCCGGGAACCCGCGAGGAGAAGGATTGCTTTCGAGCCCGTGCCGATTTCTTCTTCGATTACGTATGCAGGACGTTGAAATCGAAGCCTACCCATCGATTATGCCGCCCCACCGTTCTGATGCTGCAATTCGGGTGGCAACGAAATTGGTTTCAATCGCTCGCAGACCGAACGCAGCATCCGCGACCTGTTTGGGAACAAAAGTTCTTGCCGCGCATTCCATTTGTCCCTCAAAGAGCTCAGGCGATTCGACGGGCAAAAATACTAATGGTCGCATCTGCCGTTGTCGCAATTTCATGTTCCCTGATCCTTGCAGCTTGGTTACTGCGATAGCCCTGCACCATGATTCAAACCGAACTGAAAAAGCTTGTTTCACAACCAACTCAGCGCGACCATTGGTTGGTTTTTTCTGATGATTGGGGCCGGCATCCTTCGAGCTGTCAGTATTTGATCCGACACTTACTCGATCGAGTTGATGTTACTTGGGTCAACACCATAGGTATGCGTCCTCCGCGACTCGATCGCGCGACTCTCGATCGAGTGGTCGGCAAGATCCATGGAACGGTCTCACCGAAACCGCGAAGGGCGGTTGAGAACCCGGCTCCTCGTGAGCCACATGTCGTATCCCCTTGGATGTGGCCTTGGTTTAAACGAGCATGGGATCGATCGTGCAATCGTTGGCTGTTGAGAAAACAGTTGGTGGATATTCTGTCGCGAGGCTCGCGTCCTTCCCTGGCCATAACGACTATTCCCATCGTGGCCGATTTGATGGACGAACTGCCCGTGGATCGATGGGTCTATTATTGCGTCGACGATTTTTCGCTTTGGCCAGGATTGGATCAAACCGCGATGGTTGCGATGGAAGACCGCGTAGTGCGCCGGGCGGATCTTCTGATTGCGGCCAGCGACTCTTTGAAGGATCGTCTGGCTGCCATGGGACGCAAATCGGAGCTATGTACCCATGGGGTCGATATGGCCACATGGCAATCCTCCTCTTTACCCCGATTCGATTGGCCCGCTCCGATCCAAGGGCCAGTTGCCCTGTTTTGGGGAGTCGTCGATCGCAGGTTGGACACAACTTTTCTCACCCATCTAGCGAACAAGATGCCTGATCTGGCCATTGTTCTGATCGGTCCGACCCAGCAACCGGATCCTACCATCAAAAAACTACCGAACGTCCATTTCCTCGCGCCAGCGCCCACTTGCGACTTGTCTGCAATGGCGCAAGTCTCGGACTGCCTGATTATGCCCTATGTCGAAACGAGCCTGACGCAAGCCATGCAGCCACTGAAATTAAAAGAGTATTTGGCGAGTGGTCGACCTGCGGTGGTGCGGCGTTTGCCCTCCACGGAACCATGGGCCGATGCCTGTGATGTTGTCGGCACGGCCGAGGACTTCGTTGTCGCGGTGCAGCGATGTCTCCAAAACGGAGTCACCGAGGAACAACGCGTTGCCCGACATGCTCTCGAATCGGAGAGCTGGGATTGCAAGGCGCAGGATTTTCTTGCGATGGTGCGTCATGGGGAATGAACCGAGACCTCGCGTACTCCATTTGCGAGTCTGCGCTGGAACGGGCGGCGGACCCGAGAAAACCATTCTCAATTCGCCGAGGTTCATCCAAGCAGAAGGGTTTGATGCGAGCGTCGCTTATCTCTGCCCACCGGGGGATCCGATCCGAGAATCGCTCCGCGATCGTGCCGCCGCAGCGAACTGTCCGCTTTACCTTCTGGACGATCATGGCCCATTCGACGTGAGGCTGATATCCCGCGTCACCAGGCTGTGTCGAGAACTGAAGATCGATATTCTCCAAGCCCACGACTACAAATCCAACGTGCTGGCTTGGTGCGTTCGAAAATGGTATCGTTGCCGACTCGTGACCATGCTCCACGGTTGGACCGACATGTCCGGGCGAATGCCGCTCTACAAACGGATCGATCAATACTTCCTCCGCTACTTCGAGTCCTTGATCTGCGTTTCCCCGGATCTGGTCGAAGAATGCGAGCGCCTACGAATTCCCAAGCAGCGGTTGCATCATGTTCCCAACGCCATCGATGTCGAACATTTTCGACGACGACTGGATCCAATATCCGCAAAAGAAGAGATTCAGGCCCGCCCCGATCGCTTTCTCATCGGAAGCGTTGGCCGTCTGTCGCAAGAGAAAGGCTTCGACCGACTCATCCAGGCCGTTGTGCTTTTGCAGCAACAAGGTTTCCCGTTGGATCTATGGATTGCTGGAGATGGACCCGAACGAGAGGAACTGACTCGGATCATCGGACAGCACACCACGGACGGCTCGATTCGCCTGTTGGGTCAGATGGCGGATCTGCGGATGTTCTATCAGGCAATGGACCTATTCGTGCTCAATAGCACACGCGAAGGACTTCCGAACGTTCTGTTGGAGGCACTGGCGCTGGAGACACCCTCCATCGCAACCAGAGTGGGTGGGGTCCCCGACCTGATCAACCCCGGGAGGACAGGCTATCTCATCGAGCCGCAAGACGACTTGGAGTTAGTGCAATCGATTCAGAGAGCAATTTCCAGTCCTGAGCTTGGGGCGAAAATGGCCGCCGCCGGGCGTAAGAATATTGTGGAGCGGTTTGGGTTCGACGCTCGAATGAAGAAAATCGCAAAGATCTACCATGACTTGCTCGAGAATTCGACGCGTTCGCAGTTTACGACTAGATTTGACAAAAAGTGAATGTGTCGTCTGAGACGTAATTCCGTCTTGAAGGTAGTATTTTCTTTCTACCATCTTGCAAATAGTCTCTTTTCATAAGTGATCCTGATGACGCGTTTAGATTTGTCAAGGCGAGTCGTGCAGGGTAATTGCAGTATCTCGGTAGTGATTCCTTGCTTTAATGAGGAATCTACTTTGCAATCCTGCGTTGAGAGTGTCCTGGAAGCATTCGCTCCGCATCCCGACATTCATTTGGAAATCGTGATCGTGGATGATTTTTCGACAGACAGGAGTTTATTGATCGCACAGGATTTGGCGTTGAAGCATGAATCCGTGAAAGTCGACAGGCATGATCGCAATCAAGGAAAGGGCGCTGCTTTAAGAACTGGCTTTCGAAGTGCTACATGCGAGTACGTCGCCGTTCAAGATGCAGACCTCGAATACGATCCTAAAGACTTAGTCGGGCTCCTCTCCCCTCTTCGTAAAGGGTTGGCGGATGTCGTCTTCGGGTCAAGATTCCTCAGTTCCGGAGAACATCGCGTCTTGTATTTTTGGCATAGTCTAGGGAATCAGTTTCTGACATTTCTCTCCAATATGTTCACGAATTTGAACCTCACGGATATGGAGACTTGTTACAAGTTGTTTCGACGCGAAGTTATCCAATCCATCGACATCCAAGAAAACAGGTTTGGATTTGAACCCGAGATCACGGCAAAGGTAGCTGCTCGAGGATTAAGGATCTACGAGATGGGTATTTCCTATCACGGCAGAACCTATGATGAAGGAAAGAAGATTGGTGTTCGAGATGGATTCCGAGCGCTTTACTGCATCATCCGCTACAACGGGTTTAATGCGCCTCCGTTCCTTCAATTTCTCGTGTATGTTTTTGTCGGAGGGACCGCAGCCGTTATCAACTTGTCCGTCTTTCTGCTCGCCATGGCGTTGTCTATCCCAGTCTGGATTTCGGCATCTCTCGCTTTTGTCGTGGCTGCCATCGTAAACTATCTCTTATGCATCAAGCTGCTGTTTCGTCATCAAGTTCGTTGGAATGCAACGTTGGAGCTACTTCTGTATGGCTTTCTTGTTGCTTTCCTTGGAATTGTGGACGTCGCGATTACAAACTACTTGGTGGGGATGGGTACAAATGGAGCCTTAGCGAAGTGTCTTGCGTCAGCAATTGGACTTGTGCTGAATTTTACAAGCCGTCGTTCTCTGATCTTTCCAGAGAAAGGCAACCGATCCTAAAATGCAATTCGAAATCGTGTGAATCGCAACGATTGCACCATCTAAAGGTAAACGGATTTCAAGAGGACTTAACCGCTGCAGATGGCTTTGAATGAGTCCAAGCGATTCGCGGTGCCATTCCCAGTCTTGAGCTTGGTACGGAATTGGTGACAAATTCAGCACAAAATCCGAAACAATTGCTTTACCTGGCACCAAAAGCAACTAGGATGAAGTTCGACTTCTTCACCCACCACTCCACGTTGTACTCAATCATGTTTTTCCAGACTCTCCTTCGATTGCTGCCAAGCCTGCTATTTGCGGCTTGCTTTTGCCAGTCGGGAATGGGGGCAGTTCAATGGGAAATGTCGTGGGAAGCGAGTGTAGAAGCTACTTTTGATTCGACGGGAATCGCGGCGCCGGATCATCCTGAAAATGGGGACTGTCCGTCGATTGATGTTTGTCCGTATTCTGGTCCCATGGGGATGCGGCCGCCTACTCCTTCAGGCCAACATCCTTCGATATTGTTCGAAAATCAAAGCTTCGAGTTGAAAATTCACTTCCAATCGCTCTGCGTGCTGGAACCGGCGGGTGAAGCGATTCGAGTTGCATGGCGACACATCAAGGTACCCATTTGTTCTTCATAGACTTTCGGTGAATTGAAGATATGCGTTCCTTTTTTTCTGTGAGATGAATATGAGATTATTTTTAGTTGTTTTGGCACTCGGTGCATCGTTGATGGGCGTAACTTCCCAGGCATCGGCTGCGGCATTCGGCAGTTCGATTTTGAACACGTCCAACCTGCGTCTGCAGTATTTTAGTGGCGGGAACTGGGTCGATGCGACGACCGCTCAGGCTACCGTTTTCAACACGACCATTCTGTCCCAATCGACTGCAACCCTGGGTGGGTCTAGCCAGACGTCAGGCATTGTAGTGGGTCTGAATGCGCCGCAATCCTTCGTGAGCCCCAATTTTTCGCTTCCCGCGAATCAAGGTTCTGCTCCCCTCGTGTCTTACACGAACCCAGGAATGGGCTTGAATTCGAGCGGGTCTTTTGCGATCGGCGACACCAATGGGTCCGGCACGACCGTGATTGGTGGCAGTTTATCCTCCTCAACGCTTGCAGAGTTGAACACCTTGGGTGCACTCTCCGGGGCTGCCAACGGAAACGTGGGGGGTACGAGTGTTTTCCAAGTCAACGTCAGCCAATCTGGTCAATATCGTTTGGCGTTTGATGCAGGCTTGAGGATGCAGACCAGTGCGGATGGCACGGCGGATAGTGAATTTCGCATTCAGATTAACCAAGGTTTGATATCCATTAATGAAGCTGCTGCTGATTTGAACCGTTCCATCAGTGGCAATGCTTCAGTGAATGTTGGTCCCCAAAGTTTCTTCACTGCTGCGGCGTCTCTCGTGGGGGGGGGTATTGCAACGTTTACAATCACCCAGAACTCCACGGTGGGAGCAGCAGTGGTTCCTGAGCCAAGCTCGATGGCGATTTTTGGACTGATGTCGGCAGGGTCATTTTTGGCTTGGCGGCGGCGTCGCGTGTAAGCGAGGTCTTTGTCTCGAAACGACTAACTTTTATGGAAAGGTTGGCGGTCATCCCGCCAACCTTTTTTTATTCCGTCTTTGAAAATCAGTTTCTTTCGCAAAACGATGTTGTCTCGACGCTGCCGTATTTGCTTTAGAGATCAATCCAGGCGTTCACTGCCACGATGTTGCTATTCACATCCAGTCATGGCTCAGAGCGGTATCAATCCGAATGAATCATCGCAAAGTCCAGCAATCGCCAACCGTTGATAGGTTTCATCAAACGGATCGTTGGAACGAATATGGTTTCATCGATTCGGCGACGCGATGGACGCTCGCAGCGGCCATGTGGATGACGATCGCGTTACTGATTTATGCATCCATCGTTCCACTCGATTTTTCCCCCATCACTTTCGACGCAGCCATTGCCAAGTTCCAGAATACCCCTTGGCTCAATTTGCAAATTGAACGCCGCGCCGACTGGGTTGCCAATGCCCTCGTCGTAATCCCATCTGCGTTTTTTGCCATGGGGGCCGTCGATTGGGGCCGACCGCGTCGATTAGCGTGGATGACAATGCCGGCGACCGTGTTTTGGTTATCGGCAATTGTGATCGCCATCGAGTTTTTGCAGCTATGGTTCCCTACCCGTACGGTCTCGCAGAACGATATCGCTGCAGGCATAGTAGGGGCGGTCCTCGGATGCTGCTCGTGGCTCATCGTGGGGCGTTGGATCGTTCGAAGCTTCGAGACTTTCTGCACCCTCGAGTTGATGGAGCAAAGGATTCGATGGGTGCTAGCCGCTCTCTGCGCGGCCAGTATCGTGTATACCCTGTTTCCCTTCGACCTTGTTTTGACCGTCGACGAACTGCGTCAAAAAGTAGCCGAAGGAAGATTGCGATGGGATTTCCAAGTGGGACGCTTGGCATCCTGGGAGGGCCTGAAAGGCCTCGTTTTAGCAGCCGGTAAAATCCTTCCCTTCGGACTATGGTTTGGTTTAGGTCGGTCGAAGCATTTTCCTGGACTCGGATTGGCCTTGATCGCCATCGGACTTGAGATTGTCCAAGTCCCCATCTATTCGAAATACGCGACGGAATGGGAACTTTTATCGGGACTCTTGGGTGGCTGGCTCGGGTGGTGGATTGTCTCCTCACGCCATGATTGGTTGCCATGGGTTCGATTCGCGTGGATTTGGAACCTTGCATCGCTTGGTTGGATGGTGGTGATCTTCGTTGCATTCAACGGTCGCATGAAAAGTATCCTTCACGACGGCGAGCTTGTCCGGAATCGATGGAGCGAGTTCTTCACTCCCCCGTTACTGAAATACTATTTCACCAGCGAGTACAGCGCCCTGACTAACTTGGCTGGCAAGCTCGGGATGTTTGGGGCGCTGGGTATGTTTTGGGCGGTCGCCGGGTTCGTTCAAACAGGGCATTGCAGCTTGCGAAGATTCTGGATCGGCGCGGCAGCCTCGCTATTTCTCGGGGCCACAATCGAGATCACTCAGGTTTATCTGCCGCCAATGGTTGCGGATGCCTCGGATAGTGCGATCTATACCATCGGTTACGCGATGGGATACTTGCTGGTGTTCGTCCTAAGTTGCGGTATCGGCAGGCAACGCAATAAGCTGCTCCCACGGGACGCTCTAGCGTAGCTTGGATGATGTTATCGTCGAAGGGAAGGTGCGATCAGGCAAATGGGCTAGGGACAATGCTTGTGAAGGGACAATGCTTGTGATTGGGATTCGACTGTGGCTGGTTGGATTGCTCGGGGGGATTGGTTGCTGGATTGCGGCTCAGCATCCAGTTTGGCCATGGCTTCAGTTGTCCGGAACGGTAATCTGCTTCGCGGTAACTACGGCACGACCGGCTTGGTTCGCCGGTATGTTTCCATTTCTACTGGTTGTCGGTGATGCATACCCCGCAACAGGCCAACTCTTGTTCCAAGAGTACGACTCATTGCTTCTGGGAGCGATATCGGGCGCACTTCTTCGAACAAAGCAATTCAGTACGCTCGAGCGAGTGCAGGTCAGAGAGTGGCTCCCTTGGATACTGTGGGCCATTTCCGTCGGGATCGGTTTGGCGATTGGATGGATGGCTCTTCCGGTAACCGAATGGGGAGATCAGTTGTCTCTCTACTTCGCAAATACCAATTCTCTTCGGGTTGCCAAGGGACATGCGTGGGGGATTCTATTTGCTGTGTTTTTATTGACTCAGAGAACCACTTTCGAGAGATTAACGAAATACCGACAAAGCTTTGTTACGGGTGTTCAATGCGCGGCACTGGTTGTTGGAATATGGGTACTCTTGGAACGATGGCTGTTCGAATCCATCTTTGATTTTTCGCATGAATATCGAGCCACCGGTCCTTTTTTCTCGATGCACATCGGTGACCATCATTTGGATGCTTTCATCGTGTTGGCCGTTCCACTTGCGTGGATTGGGATCGATCGTTTTGAAAGATCACTCGCGTGTCTCTGGGCCTGCACCTTGACGGCGTTCATGCTTTATGCAGCCATAGCAACCATGTCACGAGCAACGATCATTGCCATCATGCTTCAAATGCTGGCGATCGTCATCTTGAAAGCTTGGCATCCAGCGCGAGCGACTTCACTACCACGGATCTCTTGGCGAGGTTTTTTTCTGGTATCTGGTCCCCTCGGATTCGTTGCAGTCGCTGCCTTGCTGTGCTTACCGGTGGCAGCCATTTTAGAGAGGTTTACGCACAGCGAAAACGATTGGAATACTCGAGTCGAGCATTGGAAAAAGGCCGTTGATCCAACTCATTTCACCCTACAGCAGATATTTCTGGGGCATGGCCTAGGAACATTTCCTACGTTCATGGCGCAATCTATGGAGTTGCCGATCCCACCATTGCGATGGAGGAGTGATGACGGAGGCAAGATCGAAATAAGAGGTGGCTGGCCGCTTTACTTGGAACGTGTTCAATGGCCCGCATCACACGATTCACAATTGTTAGCAATGCGTATCACCCAGTCCGACAGCGATGGAACCCCAACATCGATTTTTGCACGCAGATGCTATCAAGCCCTGCTTCAATCCTACGAATCAACGGAGGTAGCGATCGTCATCCCTCGCGATGCCGATGACCAACATTTTGAATTGGAACTGCCTGCGCCAGAAATTTCTGGCAACTATCCAACGCAGCGAATTTGGAGACCCGAATCGTTAAGCATCAGCATGCAAGGCCAAGGGATCGCAACGCTCGCCCACGTCGGAATCGGTAGCAGAGATTCTCTATCTAACGATATCAATTCGAAAGGCAGTTCGCCTTGGATCTTTACTTGCGACGATCTTCTCGTTTGGCGAGCACAAAATGCGATGGTGCATACTTATTTCGAGCAAGGGATATTAGGCATCGCAGGCCTTCTTTTCCTGGCGACGATCCTTTTCCCTTGGCGTATTAAAAAAGTCAACCATGGAGCCGTTCAAGACGGGAGAATGCTGTTGATCTCTTTATCCGGCATTTGCTTGATCGCTACCATCGGTTCCTTGCTCGACACACCGTCATTGGCTGCGTTGATCCTAGGCGCAATCGCTTGCTATCAATCGTTGCATACTCGCTCGGGTGACACTGTCGACGAAAGTCAAAGTAGTAGGCACATTCCAAGTATCGTTCATCCGGAGTTCTAGCAAAAGCTGGATTGTGGACGGCACGGCGGAGTTTTGCAGGCTGCGTCTCGTTGATCGCAACTGTCGGTGCCCAATGGTCGGTGCCAATGGTCGATGCCCGTCACTAAGGTCCCGCCACGGAGGTCCGAAGCGTCAATACTCGCTTCTCATTGGATCCCATTGTAGGGGTTGTGCACTCTTTACGGGAAGATCGACAATGGCTTGACAGAATGGTTGTAGGGTGTCGAAAGTACACGAGGTATGACTGAAGGAATGTCTGGTTGCAGGATGCGACTGTTGGACTTAAGGGATGATATCTTGAGCACGAAAAAAACGGTCTCGTTGGGGCAAATGTTACGTTTTCTTCTGTTCATGCTTTTGGTATTCGAGTTTGCTTTTTCGACAGGTTGCAGCTCGATTCTTTTCAGGATCAAAGGCATGCCAGCTCGGGAGCTCCCCAACGAACTGCTACCGGTGACTCGCAATCATCGGACACCTATTGATTATCGCTTCCTGAGTCAGGATCCCCCTCAAGTTTTTCGGATTGATTCTGGGGATGTTTTGGGAATCGCCGTCGATGGCATCTTCCCGTTTACGCCACCGACTGCTCCACCCTCTGCGCTGCCGGTGAACTTCCCTCAAGGGGGCAGTTCGATGCCTCCCTCCACAGGTTTTCCGGTAGTCGTTCAGCAAGACGGTACGATCCAATTACCTGGCATTGATCCATTTTCGGTTCGCCAGATGACCGTTGAAGAAGTCCGTCGAGCGATCGCAGACGCTTATCGTAAATCTGGAGTCATTCGGGAAGAGAAAATTTTTCCGATTGTCAGTTTGATTAAGGCAAGAACCTATAACGTTTCGGTGATACGCCAGGACCTTGGGATGGGAAGTCAGTCCATCCAATTGGATGCCTATCAGAATGATGTGCTTCATGCGCTTCTCAAGACCGGTGGATTGCCCGGCGAGAAGGCTAAAGATCACGTTACAATCCTGCGTTATTACCAGGTGATACCGATCCAGCCGCCGGGAACGTCAATTCCATCGGACGTTGTAAAAACGACCTCATGGGACACGCCGCACATCATTCCATTAACGGTTCCCAGGGGTACGAATATCTGCTTTCAACTGGCAGGTTCCATTTTGAATGAGGGTGATATCCTTTACATCGAAAATCGTGAGACAGAGGTCTTTTATAGTGCTGGTGTGCTGCCTGCGGGGCAACACTTGCTGCCTCGCGATTATGACATTGACATTTTCGATGCGATGTCAATCGCTGGCTATTCGTACGGTTCTGCTGGCAGTGGGGGAAATCTTGGTGGTTTAGCGGGAGTGGCTCCCACTCAACTTTTTGTTTTTCGCAAAGGGCCTGATGGTAATCAAGTCACGATCAAGATTGACTTAGACAAGGCTCTGCGAGATCCACGAGAACGTTTGGTAGTTCAGGCAGGCGATAAACTCTTGCTGCGATTCTCGGCAAAAGAGGAGTTTGCTACATTCGGAATGTTCTCCTTCTTCACATTCGGGATTCAGCAGTTTTTGCAAGGAAACAGATAGAAACCATGGCCGTTGAGCTTGCCGAAACTCAAACGTCATGGCCTGACTTTTCTCTTTCGTGGCAGTATCCTCGTTTGAATGCACATAGTGCAGCATGGAACCAAGCGGTCGCGCAAGGCTTAAGTCACAAGCCGTATCTTTTGGTTCACCGCAGAGCAAACGGTGACACGAATGGTGTTTTGCCACTTCACTACGTGAACAGTAAGTTGTTCGGAAGGTTCTTAGTCAGCACAACGTATGTGAACACAGGTGGCGTTTGGGCGGAAGATAGCTCAACTGCATCGGAATTGATTTCCGCCGCTTGTGATCTAGCGGATCAACTGGATGTCCGCTATCTCGAGCTACGCCATGAGATTCCCGTGGCGCATCCGCGTTTGAATAGGCAGCGGACTGACAAAGTACACATGAGGCTACCGCTACCCAAGTCACTGGAAGAACTTAATCAATCTTACAAATCGAAGTTACGAAGCCAGCTTAAGAAAGTCGCTTCTCAGCCCTTCCAATTGAGTTGGGGAAAGCAAGATCTGTTAGAGGATTTTTACCGAGTTTTTGCTCGCAACATGCGGGATCTGGGAACCCCTGTTTTTCCAAAAAAGCTGTTCGACTGCATCTTGACGGAGTTCTCAGGCGACGCAGAACTTTGCGTGGTGTCTATCCAAGGAACTCCATTATCTGCTGCCTTGCTCGTCCATCAATACGGTGTGACCGAAGTCCCCAGCGCTAGTAGCCTGCGAGCCTACAATGCCACGGGGTGCAACATGTGGATGTATCATCAGCTGCTTTCTCGCGCGATCGAGAGGGGGAGCCATACTTTCGACTTTGGCCGTAGTACTATCGATAGTAATACCTACCGGTTTAAGGCGCAGTGGAATGCGAAACCTTTTCCATCGATATGGCAGTACTATGAGCGTCGCGGTTCCACCGAGGACATGCGTATCGATTCTTCAACCAATCAACGCTTGATAAGAGTTTGGAAGTGTCTTCCCGTCTGGCTGACGCGCTGTATTGGTCCTTTGATTGTTCGTGGAATTCCATGATCGCCGGCATCCATTTAGATCCGTTCCATTCCGCGTTTGACTCTCTTTCTCGAGCAACGCAGTAACCAGTCCAATGCGACGAGTTGCATGGGATGTATTGGCTGTGATAAAGGCAAAAAGCAACTTCGCAATTGCGATTTATTTCACAACTTACTCCTTGTCGGCATCTCGCAGGATATCAGCTATCTTCGGGCGTTCCGCTTTCATTTTTGGAAGGTCGATATTGAGTTGCAATGCTTGAGAGAGTCCAAGATAAAAGTCGGACAGGCCTTGGTTCCATTCTCCCGAAACAATGTCGATTGGTGATTCACCACGCTTGTTCTTGGTTGTTGGCATAGAACCGTTTTCTAGCAATGTCTTCACGATCTCCGTTCGGCAAAGGAATGCAGCAACATGTAGAGGAGTGTTGCCGTCTTCATTTGTGGCTTCAACGTATGCACCTCGTTCAATCAAAAAATCAACAATGTCGAGGTGACCGTAAAGTGCGGCGTTGCTCAGTGGCGTTGAGCCACCATCGGGTCGTCTGGCATTAATATGCCGACCTTTTCCCAAAATCTTTTTAGTCTTCTCAAGATCGCCCTTGGAAATTGCATCACCAAGTGCGTTTCGAATCGCAGCATACGCAAGCTCCTTCTGTCGCTGCTTTTCGCCCACTTGATTCGATGCATCGATAACATGGAATATAAATTCATTGCTAAGTAATCCCTGGGGGTTTTGAATCTGCAACAAGTGCATTCCAAGCGAAGGTAACTTAGAAAGCGAAACTTTGAGGGTCTCACCATCACGACTAATCGATCCGTCAGCTAGTTGCCCGTCTACGATGATTTGCGCATCATCGAGAATGTGTCGTCCGCTCAGGAGCATGGTTTGGTTTCCATCATAGAGATCTGGGAACTCTTGCTTGCCCCGTTGACTCTCGATTGGCCCCAGCGTCCACAGTGCTGGTTGAGGAGAATCGTAGTCGACTTTCTTACCCAATCGCCCAGTGAATGTCCCAATGAAGCGACCTTCTGATGCAAGGGAGATGAGCTTGGATCGTGGTACGAGTTCACGATCGCCAGAGCGAATGACATAGATACCTCCATCCAGTTTCGGGTCAAATTGAAATTCAACTATCTTGGCTTTGGCATTTTCGATGAACGCTCCTTCGCCTTGCAACAGTACACTACCGTCACGTGCGCCGCTTTCGAGAGCGTCAAGCAATTGTCTGGCTAACTCAGTACTAGCAGATTTACCATTCAGTGTTATTTGGCGTGCGAATGCACCCGAAAACCCAGTACTTCCTTCTAGGACCATATCCCACACGGGATCAAAGCGTTCACGGCCAGCCCAAGAAAACTGCCAGACGCTCTTCTCGGGTGTACCTTGCTGAGCCACACGTTCAAAAAAATCAAGGTCGATCACGTTGAGACGGCCCTGAGGTAGAATCAGCCAACGATCGTAGGCCCCTCGCCAGGTCGGCGCGTCCATTCCTGTACCTGGCGTGTTGGTGCTAACCAAAAACGGCATGCGATGGCAATCGCCGCAACGATTAGGCTGCGGCTTGCTTGGATCGTTGTCGCCATCTAGATGAAATAGCTTGAATCCATTATACGCATTGGTTGAAAGTTCATTGGTGAACGCACGTCGTTGAGCGGGTGGATAAGGGACGCTCAAAAGAAACTTGGCCATATCATCGCGCTCGGCCGCCTTTAGTTCCCCTGCTTTGCCTTCGTCATTGATGGTGGTGTCGCCAACTCTCATCATGGTCGAAGCAAGCCCACCATCGACCAGATGACGCGTTGTACTCTCGGGACTTTCCTTTCGGGAATTCGGAGCGACGCTTTCATAAACATGAGCACTATTGTTTCCGCCGTAGGGGTCACCAGGGATGCCATCCCAATGAAAAGGGGCCGTGTCACGCAGTCCCCGAATCGGCATTGTCGAGCGTGGCGTGATCTGATCACCACCGGTCACGATGGGAGTTTTCAAAACCCACAACAACTGATCGGTATGACCATCGGGATGGCAACTAGCACACGAATAAGTACCAGATGTTGATGCTGAAGCTGTGCTAAACGCAATTCGTCCACGTTTCACAGACGGATGTGTGGGATCTTCGAGCGTGATGGTCGACGTGACCTTGGGGTTCGCAAGATCGGAAAGCTCCACTTGCGATACTGTGTTAGCAGCGGCATTCAGAACCCACGCCCGCGATAGTTTGCCGGTGGAACTCGACTCCAATGCGATCCCTTCCGGAACAGCTCCCACGTCGACTCGCCCAAGGACGTTTCCGTCCTGGGCGTTCACCGTGAACAACTTGTCTGAGCCGGATGCGGTCGCGATCAACGTCGTATCATCGGGACTCACTTGTATCGCCGATGGCGTTGCCAGCGCTTGGCCTGGCACAGGATCGATGGGTGGCAACGGTTCGAGGTCGAAGAATGTTGGCTCCGGTGTCTGTCCTGCGAATTCAACTCGAGTAATACGATTGAGAAATGCACGATTCTCGAGTTCGGCAAGTCCATGCTTCTTGGTGCCAGCGCGACCGTTGACGTCGTTCCTCGCATCGGTCTGCGCGATGTAGACACGTCCCTTACTATCAACACTCATTCCGTATAGCAATGTGCCTAGCGTGTTTACCGTCTCCACTAGCGTGTCCGTTCGCGTATCGAACACAAACAGATCCCGATCGGGAACCTTGGGGTGCTTGACGATATCGACTACATGACCGATGGATAGAACATTGTTATTCGCGACAGAATGGTCCCAAATGTCAAAGGTAACAAGCTTGCCGTCGATCTTGTCCTTTGCTCCTCCTGAAAGCTGAGTCTGATTGTTGGATTCGAAGGGCAGGACATACAAGCGATCACCGCGGACTTGGATCGCTCTTGGATCCTGAGCGCTGATGTTCAAGTGCTTTACGACTTCACGTTTTGCGACATCGATTACCGCAATCTTGTTCTCGGACGAGAGCGACACATAGGCTTTATCATTGCTGGCGAAAGCGATACCCACGGGCTCATCAAACCGTGTCGCCTTGGTGTCGGGATCGAAATCTTGAATCGTGGAAAGGACGTGAAGATAGGTTGGGCTAGTTGTGTCGATGTCGATGACACTTACTGAATCGGAAACGTGATTGGCCACCCAAACCTCTTTTTCGTCGGGCCGAACTGCGATACCGACCGGGTTGATTCCTACATTCACGCGAGCTACGATCTCGCGACTGTTCGTGTCGATAACATCAACCGTGTCGGCCGGAGTATTCGCGACATAAACTAAACCACCGCTTACGACGATTGGCGAAGCGTGCGGGCTCATGAATGCCGGATGTCCTGTGGCCAAGCGGTCTTGGGATTCGCTTTTTTCGGCGACTTGGTAGATCAGACCCTCCACGCTCGAAGTGCGTTTCGAGGTCGAAGGATCGTTATGTAACAAACTTGAAATCGTTATAGAAAGGACGCAAAGAATCAGCGCGGGACCAAACCAAGGTTGAAACTGCAATCCTTTTATGGAATTCGCCTTTTTTAAGCTTTTATTCGTCATGATCGAACTTTCGATAGTCGCTGAATTTACCGAAATGCGTGAAAGGATGAATAATGGTAGCAGATAAGTTGCGATGGTATTCGCGACGGATCTGAAAATCAATTGGTTGGCTCACAACACAAGCTGCGTCTCACCGATGTGCATGGGCATGTCATCGAAGATATCCTTGCTTGGTTTTCGCACAGCCAATGGCATCTTCAATCGAGGTTTCTGTCTTTGCTGTCCTTTCGCTCTTCTACGCCGCGCGCCCCTCGGTGTTCGAACTGAAGATTTGAGAATTGCATGGAGATGTGGTACCATGCCTGCTGAGCTTCCCATGCCATTCACATGCAACTCATGTTTCGGTTGCCTTATCGATCGAGTTCAAGAGAACCTTATGCGATTCCTGCTATTTTCGTTAATTGCCGTGTGCACTATTGCTTGGCTTTGTCAGTTCGCCATGCTTCCATCGGCTCTTGGCCAGCGTGAGGACGCCCCGAGTCCAACCAGACTGTCGGATGATGAAATCCGAAAACAATTGGTCGGCTCTTGGAGGATCGTATCGGCATCCTTCGGCGGCGTCCAGAGCGACTTGCACAGGAAGTCTATCACCATCAAACACATCACCCCCGTCCACATCATTTGGATCGGATACCAACCCGACGACCGACGGATCTTTCGTTCGGCGGGCGGAAGCTGGAAAGTCGTTCAGGGCAAGTACATTGAAACCATGCGTTACGGACTTGATGAGAAGTTCAAGCAGAATACCTTGGTAAGGACTTCCCCTTCGACTGTCGTTTCGAAGGGGATCTCTGGATCCAAAGCGCGAAGTTGCCGGACGGGTCCGACATGATCGAGACATGGCAACGAATTAAACCCGATGAAGATGTGTCCATGCGTCCAATCGATATCAAGCCGTAGCACTTCGCATGCTTCGGAATCGATTGATTTCACGTAGCAAGTGAGACTTCCGTGCTGCGGCAAGATACCTTTCGTTGCGAGTTAACTTCCAGGTACTGACAAGCGCGTGGCCGCACAAGCCATTGTCAAACTGCAAACCGCCATCGCTGAAGTCATTCCGAATCCAGTCATCGACGACAATTTCAAGCCTATTTTTTGATCGCTGGCGCAACGATCTTCCCCACTTTTTCTCTAGGATTCAGTCCAGGACCCATGGGAAATGGAGACGCACCGCTGGAATACGAGAACTTCGTGTCAACCACCCTGCCGCGAAAGTCACTTCGGCGAAATACGGCTTCGGACCTTTCTCGGCGACTGGTCAAACTTTCCGCGAAAGGCCGCGTTGAACCGCGTTAGGCTGCCGAAGCCGCTGGCGTAGGCTATTTCTGTGATGCTTTGGTGGGTTTGAATGAGCAACTGATGCGCGTAGGCAAGGCGGGCGTCGGTGAGGAAGGTGACAAAGGTCTTGCCGGTGTATTTTTGAAACTGACGGCAAAAGGTGGCGCGACTCATAGCGCTGCGTCTCACGGCTTCTTCGAGCATGAGCGGCTCGGTGAATTGTTCGAGCACCCATTGCACAACGCTGTCGAGATGCGGGCGTATGGCGGCTTCGGCTTCGGCAAAGACACGGGTCTGGCTGAGAGTGACCGCCTGCTCCGTCGAAGCGTCGTGAAGAAGTGCGAGGAGTTCCAGTAACAGGCCTGCGCGCGAGCTTGCTTGCGGCGGCCATACCATCCAGCAGGACGATGGCGGCTCGCGCGGTGGCAGGTCGGAATGAAATACCGCGATCCGCAGTGGCAAAGAGTCGCTGCACTTCGCGCTCGCCGCCCAGGCTGCGGAGCGGGTGTTCATTTGGCAAATGTAATTGAAGCACATAGCCATCGGTGCGGTCTTGCTCCATCCAGCAGTGCGGTAGATGGCTGCCGAGCAGCACGCAGTCCCACTCGCCAAACGAGCCGACAAAGTCACCGATGTAGCGTATTCCGGAACCGCGCTGGAAAATGGTAAACTCCATCTCGGCGTGGCTGTGCCAGCGCCCGCCCACGCCCTTCGCGGCCACGCGGCGTCCTCCAGCTTCAAGAGATTGCAGGGAGCGTGCATTACCCTGCCAACGCAGCAGGCGGAGGCATTCATCGGGAGCGAAGCAAATGTTTTCGAGCAGGACGGCCATTACTCGGAAATTATCGCCCAGAATCATGCTTTGTCGAGTGTAGTGAGACGATCCGGGCAGTTTTTGATACGGAGCGGCGAGATTCGGCACTGTTTCATGGCTACAATTGCTAGTCATGAACATACCTTTTTCCTTCTATGAAAATCATCTGCCCCGCCGCGTGATCACCGGACGCGGTACGAGCGAGTCGCTCGTCGAACTCTGTCGGGCGAATGGCTGGCGGCAGGTTTTTCTCGTCAGTGATGCGGGTGTGGCGGGCGCGGGGCTGTTACGGAAGGTTTCACAGCCGTTGCTCGAAGCGCACTTGCTCGCATGGTCGTTTGCCGAAGTGCCGCCGGAGCCGCCCATCGATGTGGTGGACAAGATCGCGCAGCTCATCAATGCCAGCGGTGCGGATGTTGTCATCGCGCTCGGTGGCGGCAGTGTGATGGATGCGACGAAGGTGGCGGCGCTCTGTGCGCGGCACGGGAAGACCGCGCGGGAGTTCCTCGGCATTCGAAAATCAGGATCGCGTGGCTTGCCGACCGTGCTGATTCCAACAACGTCAGGCACTGGCTCGGAGGCGACGTTTGTGGCGATCCTTACCGACGTGGCCACGGGCAATAAAGTCGGCGTGGTGGACCCTTGCATCCTCGCAGACATCGCCATCGTAGACCCCGCGCTGACGGATGGATTGCCGCCGCATGTCACTGCATCAGCGGGTATGGACTCGCTGGTTCACGCGTTGGAAGCGTTCATCGCGAAGAACGCGACGCCCATCGCACGCGGCCTAGCGCTGGAGGCAGCGCGGCACATCGGAAGCTCGCTGCAGGTCGTGTGCGGTGAGCCGACAAACAAAGCGGCGCGGGACGGTATGGCCATCGGCTCGCATCTCGCGGGCATGGCTTTCGCGAATGCATCGTGCTGCGCAGTTCATGCGCTGGCGCTGCCGCTGGGCGGGCGTTTTCACATTCCGCACGGCGTCATCATCGGCTGTTTCGCGGGTGAAATGATGCGGCACAACGCGCCGGAGTGCGTGGCGGACTTTGCGGAGTTCAGCACCGCGTTGGGCTGGGGCGATCTGTCGCCCGAGGCGTTTG
>Ga0247831_1000857_pt1 | contig 63629 bp, 52 predicted proteins | sample LaCruzMarch2015__9_FD_192406 | JGI IMG/M metagenome (GOLD analysis project Ga0247831, IMG submission 192406) | Freshwater microbial communities from meromictic Lake La Cruz, Castile-La Mancha, Spain - LaCruzMarch2015_1m | ecosystem: Environmental > Aquatic > Freshwater > Lake | place: Spain...
CACCTGTTCTCCGCGCGATATCCTCTAAGTCCACAGGAAGCAACGCACGAATCGACGACCACTGCAATTCCATATACGAAGGACGAAGAACAAACTCGGATAGACGCTTAACTAAGCGGCTATGACCGTGGGGGAGGGGGCTTTTCAACTCTAACGAAGCCCTGTTAAAAAGCTTACCGGTCGATCTCGCCCAACACGATATCGATCGAACCGATAATCGCGATGAGGTCGGAGAGCAAGCGCCCCTTGGCCAACACTTCGAGCGACTTCAGGTTCATGAAGGACGACGGTCGCTCATGCCAGCGGTAAGGTCGGTTCGAGCCGTCGCTGACGACGTAGAACCCAAGCTCGCCCTTCGACCCTTCAATGGCCGCATAGGCTTCTCCAACCGGCGGGCGATATCCCTCCGTCCAGAGCTTGAAGTGGTGGATGAGCGACTCCATCGAGCTATCCAGCTCGGCGCGCGGCGGAGGGGTGATCTTGCGATCGGCCGTGCTCCACGCGCCACCCGGCAGCCCGTCAATCGCCTGCTGAAGGATCTTGACCGACTCCTTCATCTCGGCAATCCGAACCAAGAATCGGTCGTAGACATCTCCTCTTGAGCCAACCGGAATCTGGAAGTCGAAGTCCTCGTAGCTGGAGTAAGGATTCGATTTGCGCAGGTCAAAGGCGACGCCGCTGGCGCGGGCGATCGGGCCCGAACAACCCAGCTCCAAACATTCCTTACCGGTGAGAATGCCGACGTCAAAGGTTCGCTCCTTCCAAATCGGGTTCTCGACCAGAAGGTCCTCAACCTGCTTCAGCTCGGAAGGAAAGTTCTTCAGGAACTCGCGCAGCTTCGGCTCAAAGCCATCCGGCATGTCGCCGCGCAGACCGCCCGGAACGATCCAGGAGGGCATCATGCGCACGCCGCTGAACATCTCGAACAGATCAAGGATGTACTCGCGCTGCTGCCACACGTAAAAGAACGGCGTCATCGCGCCCAGGTCCAACGCATGGGTTCCGAGCCACACCAGGTGGGAAGCGACGCGGCTGAGCTCGGCAAGAATGACCCGCAGATATTGGCCGCGCTTGGGGATGTCGCAGCCGAGCAACTTCTCTACCGCCAGCGCGTGGGCGAGATTGTTGCCGTTCGCGTTCAGGTAGTCCATGCGGTCCGTCATCACGGTGCACTTCTGATATTGCTGGAACTCAGCCTCTTTCTCCATGCCGGTGTGGAGGTAGCCGATCACGCACTTGGCTTGGATGATCGTCTCGCCTTCCAGTTCCGCGATGATGCGAAGCACTCCGTGGGTCGATGGGTGCTGCGGCCCCATATTAACGACCATCGTGTTTTCGCCGATGCGCTCGAACACGGTTTCGGTGGAGGGCATGAAGGTGGCGTTGCTCATGTCTAGATTCTAGGGTACCTAGCCAGAAACGTTATCGTCTGGCGGCTCAGACACAAAAAATCCCCCTGCCATGCGGCAGGAGGATTTCATTCGTTAGGCTTACTTAGCGTCTTTGGTCATGGAACCAATTCGACTTTCAACCGTCGCGTTACCAGGGCCAGGCTGCAACTCAGCAGACTGGGCCTGTTCGCTTCGACCCGTCGGAACAGCGGCTTCCGGCGTCGTGGCGGTTTCCGTCTTGGGAGCCTCGCCGGAACATCCGGCGAGTGCAACCATGAGGATTCCGACGGCAAGCAGTAACAGCCGTCGCAACATTCTTACTCAGCGTCCCAAACGTACTTGGTCTTGTCGTTCTGAACCAACGAACCGACCGGAAGGGTCTTGGTCCAGTTGGTACCAGCAGCAAGTGCACTTGCCTTCTTAGCCGTAACGTGGCCGTCTGCCCAAGCAACAACCGTGAGCTCAGCACCGCGAACGGAGTTACCGCCCGTGTAGGCACCAGCAGCGTAGTTGCCGCGGAGGTAGGTCACGTCGTAGAAGCCGCCCGTGCCCCAGTTGTCAAAGCACCACTGCGGGATGCTGTAGCAGTCCGGGGACTCGACACCGATCGTCGTGGTGATCGATCGTGCGCCGTACCAGTAAACGCCGGTTGCACCAAGGCTGTCCTCTGCGGTCGAGAACTTCGATGCCAGCATCACCGTCTCGGCGACGTTGCCAAGCGAAGTCTGGCTGATCGGGGTGAACGTTCCACCGCTCGGAGCAGGACCGGTGAGCGGGCTGAGGTAGGTGTAGTTGTATCCGTACTGCGTAGCGAGAGCGTCCGTGGTGAGCGGGTTCCAAGTGGTCGGCCATGCTTCCTTAGGAGGAGCGGTCGGATCCTGGAAGATGCCGCCGGTCTTGATGTAAGGCATCACGAGCCAGGACCACGGCTGGTAGCCGTTTCCGCCAAGGAATGCTGGTGCACCGCTGTCCGACCATGCGATTGCGACCGGGAAAAGGTCGTCGGCATCGCCGGAGTACATGAGAACGCCGAGCGACAACTGCTTAGCGTTGCTGATGCTCTGGGTCTTCTTTGCAGCCTGCTTTGCCTGAGCAAAAACAGGGAACAGGATGGCGGCTAGGATCGCGATGATCGCGATAACGACGAGTAGTTCGATGAGGGTAAATGCTTTTCGCATTGCTGTATTTGGACTGCTCCTTTGATAAGTGCACCGATGAGCCTTTCGGCCCTCCGCGTGAGAAAATATGATAAGCCACGTTTTCCGGAAAATGAAGCCTAGTTAAGAAAAGCAAGTATAAATACTAGTCCCAGCGGGTGAACTTTTCGGAACTTTCCACGAACGGCGAACAGTAGAGGCGACCACTTAAGTTGAATCACATTATCCGTACAAAAAGACGCAAAAAAGCCTCCTGCACATCGTGCAGGAGGCTTTTGAAGCCGGAAGTTTTACTTTCCGCCGGCGTTCGTACCAAGCCGGGTATCAGCTGATGCATTGCCGGGTCCCGGTTGCATCTCTGCCGTACCGGCTTCTTGTCCGCGTCCGGTCTTAGCGGCTTCGGCCGCACCGGTCGCTTCGGTCTTCGTTTCGGCCGGCGGGTTACACCCGGCAGCCACGAGGACGAGGAGGCCAACGACGAGAAGGGGAATTATTCGAATAGTTTTCACTCGTTATCCCAGACGTACTTGGACTTGTCATTGGTGACAAGTGCGCTGGAAGCGAGTTCCTTCGTCCAGTTCGTTCCGGCGGCCAAAGCTCCCGGCTTCTTAGCAGCAACGTGACCGTCGGCCCATGCAACCACCGTCAGATCGGCTCCTCGAACGGAGTTACCGCCGGTGAGTGCGCCCGCGGCGTAGTTGCCCTTCAGGTACGTCGTGTCGTAGAAACCGCCCGTGCCCCAGTTGTCGAAGCACCACTGTGCGATTGACAAGCAGTCCGGCACTTCGACGGTCGTCGTCGTCGTAATGGAACGAGCTCCGTACCAGTAGGTTCCGTTGTACGGCTGGTTGTCCTCGCTGCTCGAGAACTTGGACGAGAGCATGACCGTCTCGGATGGGCTACCGAGAGCCGTCTGGCTGATCGGGCCGAACGTGCCGGTGGTCGGGCTGGCGCCGGTGAGCGGGCTCAAGTAGACGTAGTTGTAGCCGTACTGGGGGGCAAGAACGTCCGTGGTGAGCGGGTTCCAAACCGACGGCCATGCGTCCTTGGCCGGTGCCGTCGGATCCTGGAAGATGCCGCCGGTCTTGATGTAAGGAATTACGAGCCAGGACCACGGCTGGTAGCCGGCTCCGCCAAAGAAGGCCGGCGCGTTGTTGTTGTCCCACGAGACTGCGACCGGGAAAAGGTCATCGGCATCGCCGGAGTACATGAGAACGCCGAGCGACAACTGCTTGGCATTGCTGATGCTTTGCGTCTTCTTTGCGGCCTGTTTTGCCTGAGCAAAGACCGGGAACAGGATGGCGGCAAGGATCGCGATGATCGCGATAACGACGAGAAGTTCGATGAGGGTGAATGCTTTTCGCATTGGCGTAAAACGGAAGGCTCCTTGTATAGGTCCACTAAGAGACCGTGTCGGCCCCCGGTGAGTTCCTATTCTAACCCCTGATTTCCCCGAATATTTACTGGTGTGATCAACACTAGTATTTTTACTTGACTATCCCGTCGTTTTGATGCTGGTTTCAAAAAAAAATGGGGCGAACCAACGGGAAAAGTCCCGGGTCCGACCCATGGGGTGGTAGAGGGTTTAGCGGCCGCTGACGTCGCGGCTACCGGTCTTCCCTTCGAAGCTTTCGCCGGCGTGCGGAACCATGCGGTCTTCGATGGCCGGTCCGCGGTCGCCGCCGTCAAAGAGAACGTCCTCGCCGCCCAGGCCAACGTCCTTGCGCAGCGGAAAACCAACCCAGTCATCGGGTAGCAGGAAGCGGCCGGGGTTCTCGTTGCCGTCGAAGACGACGCCGAAGAGGTCGGCAACCTCGCGCTCGGGATATTCCGCGCCCAAAAACACGTGTTTCAGCGTTGGGACTCGTTCGCCATCGCTCACGCCCACCTTAAGGAAGATTCGCGAGGAATGCTTCGTGGAGAACAGGTTGTAAACAACCTCAAACCGTCCGGCAAGATCGCGCGGCTCCGTCCACGTGAGATAGTCCACGCCCAGACACTCGACAAAATAATCGTAGGCCAGTTCCTCGGAACCTTTCAGGAACTCAACCGCCGCAACGATGTGCGCACGGTCCAACAGGATAAACGTGTCGCCGCGATACTCTTTCACACCTAGAACCGCGTCCGGCATTGCGTCGCGCAGGCGAACCAACTCAACTCGCTCGTTCTCGATGAGCGGTAACGCCATTACCGAACCTCTCCGGCCGGAATCAGCTCCGTGAGCGGTGCCTCTGCTTCGGTCGCCGTCGCCCCAAGCTTCTCGGGGGCGAGGGACGTCGTCTCGTCCCAGTCGATCGCGCCAACCCGAATCGCGTAGATGTAGCCAAGAATCCAAGTAGACATGTAGGCGAGGAACTCGAAGAAGCTGAACACCATGAACTCGGTGTCGCTGTTCTTGAAGGTGGTGTACCAACTCCAGAGGAAAACAGCCTCGATGTCGAAGAGAATGAAGACGATCGCCACCAAGTAGAACTTCACCGGGAAGCGATCTCGCGCGCCGCCAATCGGCTCGACGCCGCATTCATACGGTGCCGACTTGTAGGGCGTGTTGTTCTTTGGCCCAAGAACCCAGCTCAGGGTCACCATGAGTCCGCAAATGACCGCCGCCACGCCAACCATCACCAAAATGCCGAGGTACTGAGTCTGCATCTACGGCTAAACGATACCGCTTTTTGGGTTGGCGCCGGTGCACTTCGCCGGGCCACTTCGTAGTACCATTCGGTAGTTCCCATGGCCGAATACAAGCTTCTTCTCGAACATTCGCACGACCCCGCGTTCCGCACCCTTGCCGGGTACCGCGCGACCGGCGGATACGCGGGCTTCTCGAAAGCCCTCGAAATGGAGAGATCGGCGATCGTCGACGCGGTGAAGGCGAGTGGCCTTCGCGGACGTGGCGGTGCCGGTGCCCCGGCCGCCCTGAAGTGGGGCGGAATGCCGAAAGAGAAGAAGTCGCCCCACTATCTCATCTGCAACGCCGACGAGGGCGAACCGGGAACGTTTAAAGACAAGCAACTTCTGGAAACCTGTCCGTTTGAGCTTGTCGAAGGAATGACCATTGCCGCATACGCGGTTCAAGCCGATTCCGGGTTTGTCTACATCCGCGGCGAGTTTATGGACGCGGCAAAAGCGCTACGATCCGCCATCGACGAAGCCTACGCCGCCGGACTTCTGGGCAAAAACATCGGAGGAATGGAAGGTTTTAACTTCGACCTGTACATTCACTGCGGCGCGGGCAGCTATGAGTGCGGCGAAGAGACCGCCCTCATGAGCAGCTTGATGGGCGAGCGCGGCATGCCGCGACTCAAGTTCCCGCACGCTCCCTTCCCCGTCATCAAGGGCGTTTGGGACCTGCCGACGCTCATCCACAACGTCGAGAGCTACAGCAATGTTCCTTACATCATCGACCGCGGTGCTGAATGGTGGGCCTCGCTTGGTGCCAGCACAAAGAACTCACGAGGAACCAAGATCTTCTCGGTCTCGGGCCACGTGAACAAGCCCGGCAACTACGAAGTTGAATTCGGTACGCCGCTGATGGAGCTGATTGAGCTCGCGGGCGGACCGCGTGGAACCATGAAAGCCTGCATCCCCGGCGGCTCCTCGATGCCGATCCTCGACGTTGAGAAGACTCAGACCGCGATTATCGGCTACGAAGAAATGATGGCCGCCGGCTCGATGGTGGGTTCCGGTGGTTGCATGGTGCTGAACGACACGACCGACATCGTTCGATTCGCCTGGCGCACCGCCATTTTCTACGCGAACGAAAGCTGCGGAAAGTGCACCCCGTGCCGCGAAGGAACGCGCTGGATGGTCCAAATCCTAGAGCGCATCGTGCAGGGCAAGGGCCGCGAAGGCGACATCGACATGCTGGTGCAGGTTGCCGACCAAATCGATGGTCGGTCGTTCTGCCCGCTTGGCGACGCCGCCGCCTGGCCCATCAAGGGCATGGTTAAGGTCTTCCGCGAGGAGTTCGACTACTACGTGGCGCATGGCCACAGCATGGTCGGCCGCGAAGCCGTCCTTGCCTAAGCCACGCTGAAGGTCAGGTCGTCCCCGTCGTACTCCACGCGGACGGTCTGGCCGTCCTGCACTTCCCCTTTCAGCAGTTTCGTTGCCAGCGGGTTGACCAGTTCGCGCTGGATCGCTCGCTTCAGCGGCCTTGCGCCGTAAACCGGATCGAACCCGGCCACCGCCAAGTGGTCCATCGCTCCTTCCGAAAGTATCAGCGAGATGCGCCGCTCTTCGAGCCGCTTGACCAAGCCGCCAAGCTGAACGCGCACGATCTCCTTGATCTGCGCTGCCCCAAGCTGGTGGAACACGATCATGTCATCCAGCCGGTTAATGAACTCCGGCCGAAGCACGAGCCGAACATCCTCCAGCACCAATTCTTGAATCCGCGAGAAGTCCTCGCCCTCGATCGGATTGCCGTAGTGGTGCGAGCCAATATTGCTGGTAAGAATCAGCACGGTGTTCTTGAAGTCCACCGTTCGGCCCTGGCCATCGGTCAGGCGACCGTCGTCCAGCACCTGCAACAGGATGTTGAAGACCTCCGGGTGGGCTTTTTCGATCTCATCCAGCAAGATGACGCAGTACGGTCGCCGGCGCACGGCTTCCGTTAGCTGGCCGCCTTCGTCGTAGCCCACGTAGCCCGGAGGCGCACCGACGAGCCGCGCGACCGAGTGCTTCTCGCTGTACTCGCTCATGTCGATGCGAATCAGGCTCTTCTCGTCGTCGAACAGGAACTCCGCCAGCGCCTTGGCCGTTTCGGTTTTGCCGACTCCCGTCGGACCGAGGAACAGGAACGAACCCACCGGCCGGTTCGGGTCACTGAGTCCCGACCGCGATCGCCGCACCGCCTCCGAGACCGCCGAGATCGCTTCGTCTTGGCCAATCACGCGCGAGTGCAGCTTCTCTTCCATGCCCAACAGCTTCGCCATCTCGCCTTGCAGCAGGCGGCTGACCGGGATTCCCGTTGACTTTGCCACCACTTCGGCGATATCGTCACTGTCGACTTCTTCCTTCAGCATCTTGCCGCCGGCTTGAACGCGGTCAAGCTCGTCCGTCTCAATCGACATCTTTCGCGTCAATGACGGAATCAGCCCGTTCTGGATTTCCGCCGCCCGGGACCAGTCTGCCTCGCGCTGGGCGATCTCCAACTGGTTCTTCAGCTGCTCGATCTCTTCCTTGGTGCGGCGGACGGACTCGATGATGTCCTTCTCGCTTTGCCACTTGGCCCGGAGGGTCGACGCAGCTTCAGATAGCTCGGCCAGCTTGCGTTCCGTGGCCGTCAGGCGAGCCCGGCTGGCGTCGTCCGTTTCGTTCTTGAGGCCCTCGCGGTCGATCTCGAGCTGGATCATCTGCCGCTCGACTTCGTCGATCTCGGCCGGAACCGAGTCGATCTCGATCTTCAGCCGCGAGGCGGCTTCGTCCATGAGGTCGATCGCCTTGTCCGGCAAAAACCGGTCGGATATGTATCGGTTGGAAAGCGTCGCCGCGGCCACCAGCGCGGAGTCCTTGATGCGCACGCCGTGGTGAATCTCGTAGCGCTCCTTGAGGCCGCGGAGAATTGAGATCGTCTCCTCCACGCTCGGCTCGCCGACCAGCACCATCTGGAACCGTCGCTCCAGGGCTTTATCCTTCTCGATGTACTTCCGATACTCGTCGAGGGTCGTCGCGCCGACGCACCGCAGTTCGCCGCGCGCCAGCATCGGCTTCAGCATGTTGGCCGCGTCCATCGCACCGTCCGCCTTCCCCGCCCCCACCAGCGTGTGCAGCTCGTCGATGAATAGGACAATCTGGCCGTCGGACCCTTTGATCTCCTCCAAAACCGCCTTCAGTCGCTCCTCGAAGTCGCCCCGGTACTTTGCGCCGGCGACCAACGCGCTGAGGTCGAGCGAGATCACCGTTTTATCCCGCAGGCCCTCCGGCACGTCCCCGCTCACAATTCGTTGTGCGAGACCTTCGGCGACGGCCGTCTTGCCGACGCCCGGCTCGCCGATGAGCACCGGGTTGTTCTTGGTCCGTCGGCTGAGCACCTGGATCACGCGCCGAATCTCCTCGTCTCGGCCGATGACCGGGTCCAGCTTTCCGCTTCGCGCCCGCGCGGTGAGGTCGATGCCGTATTTCTCCAGCGCCTGGTATTGGCCCTCCGGGTCAGCCGTCGTGACGCGGCGGCCACCACGAATCTCCTCGATCGCCTTGCGAAGGACGTCTTGCGAAGCCCCAAACTGGCGAAGCGTCTTCCCGGCCGATCCTTGGTCTTCGCTGATTGCCAGCAGGAAATGGTCGACCGAGACGTAGTCGTCCTTCATCTCTTCGGCCAGCTTGAACGCACGGTTGAATATTCCGGAAACCCGGTTGGACATGCTTGAGCCGTAGCCAGAGCCACCCTGGACCTTTGCCATTCGGGCGAGGTCGCCTTCCAGCGCGGAAAGAATGGCATTTCGTGGTGCGCCCACCTTATCGAGGATAGGCCCGGTGATCCCACCTTCTTGCGAAACCATTGCGACCAGCAGGTGCTCGGAATCGATGCTGCTGTGCTGAAACCGCTCGGCCACTCCCTGCGCCAGCTGCACGGCCTCTTGCGCCTTCAAAGTCAGTTTGTCCATTCTCATAAGTTAGCCCTATACACTCAAGTCGTCTGATAGTGATTATATCGGTAGGAATCGTGTTGGTCCGGTGCCCTGGGTCATTTGCCCCTTCGGTATGATTTTAGCGATGCCGAAACTCATCCTTGTTCGCCACGGGCAATCGCTTTGGAACCTTGAAGACCGCTTTACGGGGTGGGTTGACGTTCCGCTGACACCGCTCGGCGAAGCCGAAGCCCTGGCGGCCGGCGAGAAGCTACGCGGAATATCCGTCGACGTGGCGTACACCAGTGTGCTTACGCGCGCCCAGCGCACGCTCGCGCTGATTTTGGAAGGAATGGGAGTGACGGTGCCGACGATTCGCGATGTCGCGTTGAACGAACGACACTACGGCGACCTGCAGGGCCTCAACAAGAAGCGAACTGCCGAGAAGTACGGCGCGGAACAGGTTCACATTTGGCGTCGAAGCTACGACGTTCCGCCGCCAGGCGCTGGCGGAGAGTCGCTTGAGATGACCGCCGCGCGAACCCTTCCCTTCTTCGAGCGCTGCATCCTCGGCGACATCGCCCAGGGCAAGGACGTCTTGGTCGTTGCCCATGGCAATTCGAACCGATCCATCGTGATGGACCTGGACAAGCTGACGAAAGAAGAGGTCCTCAACCTGAACCTCGGCACCGGCGTTCCGCTCATCTATGAGCTGGAGCTCGACGGCGCCGTCATTTCGAAGTCGATCCTTTAGAGCATCTCAGCGGCAAAGCGTCCGCCGAGCGTCACCATCGGCAGCCCGGCACCGGGCTGCACGCTTCCTCCGCAATAGAAGAGGTTTTTGAATTCGTCGTCGCGGTTGCTGAGCGGGAAAAGCCCGCCAAGGATTCGGTGCTTCTCATCTGGCCCGTACAGCGAGCCCCGATGGTTTCCGTGCTGCTGCTGGAAATAGACCGGGGTTTGGATCCGCCGGAAGTCGGTTTCCGCGACGTCGATTCCGAATGTCCTTAACTCTGCCTCCAGGTTGTCGGCGAGCCTTTCTTGGTTGGCCGGCCAATCCAGATGGTCTTCCATTGCGGGCGACGTCACCACCGCGAAAAGGTTCGTTTTTCCCTTGGGCGCAACCGTCGGGTCCGTCATCGATGTGTTGTTCAGATAGACAATCGGCTCGGTGGCGAAGGTCCGGGTGTCGTAAAGCGACTCGAACCCCTGCTCGAATGACTTGGGGACAAGCAGCGTGTGGTGTTCGACCTGCGGCAAGGGCTTTCGCACCCCCCAATGCACGGTGAAATAGCTGTAACTGGGCTCCATTTTCGCGCTTCGCCCGACCATTTCGCCAAAGGTGAGGCGGTCCAAATTCGAAATGAAGCTCTCTGCTTCGTAGCGGGCCCCAAGGTTTGTGCGAACCGCCGTGATCCGGCTGCCTTCCTTTTCGACTTCCGTCACTTTCTCGGCCCGGAACTCTACGCCGAGCTCCTCGGCCAGTCGCCGGAACGCTTGCGGGATCGCCGCAACTCCGCCTTCCGGGTACCAAACCCCGTTTTGGAGCATGTAGTAGGGAATCAGCAGCGCGCCAGGCGCTTTCGACCGGTAGCTTTGGCCGCCGTAGGACGGGAATCCGTAGAAGAACGCACGCAGCAGCGGGGTGCGAAACCAACCATCGACCATTTCGCGATAGGTCTGCCGGACGTTGAATCTTGCCCCCACCTTAATGAGTTGCGGGTCGATGAGTTGCCAAATCCGATCGTATGGATGCGCAAACACGCTCTTCTCGACGGCGGGCGCGACCTCATCCAGCTTGGACATGAGCTCGGCGAAGTTCTTTCCGTCGGCCGCGTCAAGACCGGCCACGAGTTGCTCTGCCTGCTTTCGGTCGTCCGGCAAATCAAGCGGCTCCGAACCTTCGAAGCAAACCCGGCTAAGCGGTCGGAGTCTCTGAAACGTTAGGTAGTCCTCTCGCTTGCGTCCCGCATCCCGAAAAACGCGATCATAGAGCTCGGTGAGAATGATGATGGAAGGGCCTGGATCAAGCCGGTAGTCGCCTTCCTGAATCGGAGCCGCTTTCCCGCCCGGAGTCGGGTCAAGAATAAGCACCTGGTGCCCCCTCAGCCTTGCGTAGATGGAGGCCACTAAGCCGCCCTGCCCGGCTCCTACGATGATGACGGCCTTTGGCACGCCTGTTCTACGCAGTCTGCGTTTCGGACCGCTCGCCGAATCGTTTCTCAAGCCGCTCGACTTGATCATGAAGCTGATTCACCACGGTTTCCGGATCGTTGTTATCGACGAATGAGCGAAGCCGCCGGTACAGCATGGTGCCCACAACCCCGATGGCAATTCCCAGAAAAATGGTGGATGCAGTCTTTCCCACGACCTCTTTGTACCCAACTTTATGAACAAAAAGGCCCGACCCTGGAGCGAACTCCAAGATCGGGCCCTTTGGTCCGACTGATCTTAGCGAAGGATGGAGAGCACGACGCTCTTCGTAACTTCGCCCGCCGTTGCGGTGATCGTTGCGTTCACCGGCACCGAAAGCTGCTTCGGTACGAGGGTGAACTTGCCGCTGGTTTGGCCGGCGGCAATCGTGATGGTCTGGCCGGCCGGGAAGGTCGTGAACAGATCCCGGTTGAAGTTGAGTGTGACTACAAGTCCACCCGTTGGAGCCGGAGCGTCAAGGGTGACGGTCCCGGTCGCGGTTTGACCAGCCTTCAACTGTTGCGGCGAGATGGTGAACGTTCTCAGCGATACCGGCAGGACGGTGATGTCTGCCGTTCTCGCTGCGGCGAGGAAAGACGCCGTGATCGTTGCGTTGGTCGATGAGAACACGCCTCTCGTCACAACGGCGAAGTTCACGCTGGAGGCACCTACCGGTACCGTGACTTCGGCCGGAACCGTGACGGAGCTGGAAGAGCTCTTGAGCTTGATCCTCGTAGCTACGGCCGCCGGGAATTCCAGCGAGACCGTACCGGTTGCCGAGAGACCGCCTCGGATCGAGGTCGGAGCCACGCTTACCGAGAAGTCCGAACCAAGAACCGTGAAGGTCGCGGTTTCGGGGAAACCAGTCCTTCGGATGGCGCTGATCGTCGCCACCACGTCGAGACCGATCGTGGAGATCGGCGTCAGCGCAAACGTCGCTTCGGTAGCGCCGGCTGCAATCGAAACGCTTGCAGGAACGGTCGCCTTCGAGGACGAGCTGGTTAGCCTCACCACCACGCCGCCGGCCGGAGCCGCCGCCGAGATCGTTACCCGACCGGTAACGGTGTCGCCGGTTCTGCCGGAGTTCGGCGTCAGCGAGACGCCCGTTACGTCGATGTTGTCCACGAGCAGCGTGCCACTCACGGTTCCTCCGGCCGGCGTATTGTCGGCGTTCAGGACCTGAGCGGTTACGGTGCGCGAGGTGTTGATCGGCTCATACACCGTGTCCAGGTTGAAGTTAATCGTCCCGGTGTTCGGCGGCACATTGAGAACGAGCGGATAGGCTGCCGTCGTGGAACCCACTTCCCGCAGCCTATAGCCCGGCGTTCCCGCATTGAACGTGAGCCGAATCTTGGTAGCTACCGGCGAAACACCGGCAAAGGTTACGGTTCCCGTCGAGCTCGTTCCACCGGCAACACGCGCCGGATTGAACGTCACGCTATCCAGTTTGATGGGTAGCACGATGAGCGGCTGCGAGACGTTCACTCCAAGGAGTCCAGCGGTGATGCTTGGCGTCCTCGTGGAAGTCACACCTCGGGTTCGGATGATGAAGTTCGCCGTCAGCTGACCGGCCGGAACGGTGACCGTTCCGCCACCTGGGTAGGTGATCAACGTCGAGTCGGTGCTTGTGAGCGGGATCGTAACCCCACCAACCGGTGCCGGGAAGCTCAGAGTCACCGTTCCGGTGGCATCCTGTCCGCCAACGACTTCGGTCGGATCAAGCAGCAGACCGGTTAGCCAAGGCTTAACGGTCAGCGTCGATGTGGAGAACTTACCGAGGTAAGTCGCCGTCACGTCCGTGGTTTCGTCTTTAAGGACAGCCTTGGAGAAGATCGTAATCGTCCCCGTGGTTGCTCCCTGCGGAATCGTAAACGTCCGGGTGAAAACGTCGGCCGTTTGAGAGAACGAAGCCGCAACCGGATTCGAAAGCTCAATCAGAACCTGCGCACCGCCCGGACCTGCTGGGGTGTTTAGGGTAACCGTCGCAACCGAAGTCGCTCCAAGCCCTCCAGGAATCGAGTTAGGAACCAGATCTAGAGTCGTGATGAAGGGGAAAGCAACTCTCTTTCGGAGGATGAAGCCGTCCCGTGTGTTCTGAGTAGAGATCACCGTCGCATCTCCGCCGAGAGGGTTTTGCGCCGGTACCTGGAACGGCCAGAACTCGTCGTAGGCACCGAACTTCACCGTTATGCCGCTCGCGGCACCCTGGTCTCCGTTAGCCTTGAAAGCCAATCGATTGATTAGACCTGCCGGCAACGAGGCAACATCCCCTCGAAACGTAGGCGTACCAGTGCTTGAACGAAGCACGTAGCTTCGCGAACTGTCAGTCCAGCCGACGGTCCAGAGGTCGCCGAGGCTGTCGACGTAAGGGCCGAATACGAAGTCGTCCAGCAGGCCGCCAATGTAGCTACCGTAGACGAGGTCCGATCCTTGCGCGTTGAGAACGAGCATGAAGCCTTCCGTCGTTGGCAAGTCCGGAGCGTCTGGAGACGTGTATTCAGGGTCGAGTGCGTCGGCACTAAGCGGGATGCTCGGGTAGAGATTTGTGGTTGGTTCGTTCGGATCGCCCGGCGTGCTACCGTGCGTGTCCGGGAAGTTGGCCGTTGGCTTTAGATTTCCGGTAACAACGGCGTTGCCGCCGATGTCAACCGCGATGCCTGCCGGAACCAGCTTGTCGAAGCCGCCAGAGCCAACGCGCATGTTCGTCGAGTAAACGAGGTCCTTACCGTCTGAGCTCAACTTGGTCACGACCAAGTTCGGGCTGGCGTTGAAAACTTCGCCGTAAACGCCGCGAGTTCGCGGGTAGTTGAACGACGTGGTGATGCCGGTGACGTAGGCGTTACCGAGCGGGTCGATGGCGATGGAAGAACCAGCGTTGACCGGCTCAAATCGCGTCGTGGTGTCGATGCTTCCGATTCGCTCGTCGAGGTTTCCACCAAGAAGAACGGAGTAGCTGATCTTCGCTTCCGGAGCGTACTTACGAACGTACATGTCCGCCCGTCGCAGAAGACGCGCACCAACGAAGTTCGCCGGCGTCGTCACCCACGTCGGGTTTGTTGCGGTTTCGGTCGTGCCCGAACCGAAGACGGTTCCAGCGATGTAGACGAAGCCGTCCTTATCCATCACAAGGCCGCCAATCTCGCTTTCAACTTGGTCGGGGAGATAGAAGGTCGATTTGGTTACGCGAGCGTAGTTCTGCTGCGTCGCGAGGAAGTCGTATCGAGCAACGAACGTCTTCTCGGCAAAGCCACCCGTACCGGCCGGGAAGCCACCAAAGATATTCGGAATGATGTCAGTCGTCTGTCCACCGAAGGCCAGGCGAACGTTGCCGCTCGCGGTGCCGTCTGCCGAAGGGGCAACATCGAAACCAGCAAGCGCCTCTTGTCCGTCGCCGCCGAAGATCAGCGACTTCGTCGGAAGCGGGTTTAGCCCGTTTGCCGTCCGCTTGAAGCGGATGACGAAGATGTCCGAATTCTTCAAAATCGAGTAAGGGAATAAGAAGTCTCTCCCTTGGAAGGTGATCGCAACGGAGCTGTTGACGATCTGCGCTTGGCCTCCGGATCGAACCGGGGTTTCGACGCGGTACTCGGCTCCCTTTGAGAGCGTGCCGTCAGCACCGGCAGTGTTGCTGGAGACGGTGACCCTGCCCACTCCATAGACTGGCTCTAGAGCCGCCTGGACTTCGGCCGCAGTTGAGCTGAAGCTAAGTTCAGCCGTCGTTCTGCCTCCGTGGCGAATGCGGTAGGTGCCCTTAGTCGCGTTGTTCACCGGGTCGTAGGGCGACTGAATGTAGTAGACGTCGTTCTTGAAGAAGCCGGGAAAATTCGTTGATCGCGTTTGGCCAGCGACCCAAATGTCGCCGTACTGATCTCGTCGGATGAAGTTGCCCTGCTCGTCCGCGCCGCCGCCGAAGAAGGCAGAGTAGCGGTGGATGTAGGCGTCGCCTTCAAATATGGAAACGAATGCGTCCCAACCGCCGGCGAGGTTGAATCCGTACGGACCGGCGATAACGGGAAAGTTCGCGGATCGCGTTCGACCGGTCATGTAGGCCGTGCCCTGAACGTCGGTGGTCGTGGCGAAGACTTCGTCGAAGCCGGTGTCGCCACCGTAGTAGCTACCGTAGATCAGCGGGTCAATCACCAGATCGCGGTTTCGATCGTAGGCGCCAAGCTTGAAGCCAACGACATTGTTCTTTGCAACGGTGAACGAAGCCGGAACGACGACGCGCTTGCCGTTAACCACCTGGAAAACGGTGAGGCCAACGTGCTTCTTTTCGCCGAACTCGGTCTTAACGATGAGGTCGCGTCCCTTAGCAACCACTCCGCTTGCTCCGGCAAAGCTCATCCCAATCTTGGATGGGTTTGCCTTTGCGCGGACAATGAGATCGTATCGCGGGGTGCGGGACTCGGTGTAGCTTCGAAGGTCAACGCCGTCATAGATGCCTCGGCTCATGACCTCGGCGTAAGCCTTGGTGGTCTTGCCGCCCTTTCCGTCGGCAGCCATATATCGCTCTACGGCAGGCTGCGGTTTCACTCCGAAAGGCTTCACCTTGTTGCCACCCACGAACGATACGTGGACGGCCTGGCCGGCATATTTTGCCTTCGCGGAAGCGGGTGCCTGGTTCTTGTAATCCAGGATGAAACCGGTGGGCGTTACCCAGTAGTTGACGCCGGGACCCTTCAGCAGGAAGTCGCCGCGGGCATCCCATTGCCCCACGTTCTCAGTAAAGCCAGCGGGCCGTTGAAGGGCACCTTTGGTTTGCTTCGATGCCGATTTCGTGGCATGGCTCTGCTTATCGCCGACCTTTGACTGATCGCCGGCGAACGCGGTTCCGCTAAGAACCGCCCCCGACAGCAACGAGACCAAGCCGACGGCGAGCGTGTTACGGACTCTTTTTCGATTCAAAAACACTAGTAAGACACCTCTAGAACGGTTCTCCTCATCAATTCCCGCGTTCATCCTGCCTTTCCGAATCCCGAAAAAGCGAAGACAACTCCCAAGTCGATGCAAGGCATTGTAGATCAATAGACCCAAAAACTCGCCTTACAACGACCCGTCTGTTAGACGCGACGTATGGGGCGAATGGTGCACACGGATTTAAGCTTTTCCGCCCGCGCCGACAAAATTGGCTGCGGGCGGACAATCCGACTACTTGCCCATCTTTCTTAGGTTGTCCAGGCAGCGCTGAACACTCTCCATCGGGGTCATTCCCTCGTACGATTCGTGCTCCACGATGTACCACTCGGTTCCGGCCACGCTCTCGCAAGCCTCAAACACGCGAGTCCAAGGCACGTCACCCTCGCCGATGACCGCCGCGCCATGCTCGCCGCTCCACTCCTTTAGGTGCTCCGTAATGCCTCGGCCCGGGAAAGCCAAAATCGGCTCGATCGGGTCGGCACCGGCGGACATGCCGTTGGCCGTGTCGTATTGCATGATGAAATCGTCGGGCGTGTTCTCGCCGAGAATCTGCCAAGCGGTCTTGCCGGAGTCGAGGGGAAGCATGTCGTCGCCATGAACGTGGAATCCGGTTCGGAATCCGAGTTCGCGCAGACGGCCCGCCAAGATCGTCAACTCGGCCGCCGTGGCCGTCGTCGTGGCGTCGGTGTCGCGCTTCTCCTTCGGAATCCAGGGGATCACCAGGTTCTTGCAGCCGATCGTGGTGTGGAAAGCGATCGTCTCGTCGAACTTCTCGTCCGTGAAGAAGCTGAGGTTCACGTGGGTTCCGGCGACCTTCAGGCCGGCGGCGTCGAGGGCGGCTTTGACGTCTTCGGCGGAATGGCCGTGATACCCGGCAAATTCGACTCCGTCGTAGCCCATTTTTCCGACGGCATCAATCACGCCGAGAAGGTCTTTGGCCGCGTCGTCGCGGACGGAGTAGAGCTGAAGTGCAATCGGAATACTCATGGCGGTGGGATTCTACATGAATCAGCGCGGATGGGCAATTCGGAGGCCGCTTGACAACTCCTGCTCAACCGGGTATATTGATCTTCTTGCCGCGGGGTGGAGCAGTCTGGTAGCTCGTCGGGCTCATAACCCGGAGGTCGTAGGTTCGAATCCTTCCCCCGCACCCAAGTCCAAACAATTTTCTTTTTGGACTTCGGCAAGCCGCTCTCCATGGAGCAGACGCTCTCCCTTCAAGGCCAGGTTGCCGCGAACGGATATCATTCTAGGCTATGGCCGAAACCAACCGACGCATCCTCAGCGGGATGCGCTCCACAAATCCGCGCTTGCACCTGGGGAACTACGAAGGCGCCCTGCGGAACTGGGTCGACCTACAAAACGATGGCTACGATCTTTTCTGTATGGTTGCCGATCTGCACGCCCTCACCACGATGGCCGAGAACAGCGGCGAAGTCAGCCGGAACGCCCGCGAGATTGCGAAAGACTACATCGCCGCCGGAATCGACCCGGCAAAGTCAGTCGTTTTCATTCAGAGCCACGTGCCGGAGCACTCTGAAGCGCATGTCCTCCTCAGCATGATGACGCCGCTAGGTTGGCTGGAACGAACGCCGACCTACAAGGAAAAGCAAACCGATCTGGGCGGTGCCGAGCGCGAACCATACGGCCTTCTCGGCTACCCGGTCCTGCAGACCGTGGACATTCTTCTTTACAAGCCGTATGGCGTGCCGGTCGGGCGCGACCAAGCGCCGCACCTGGAGATCGGTAACGACATCGCCCTTCGGTTCAACCGAATAACCGGGAAGGAAGTATTCGCGCCGTACAAATACTTGATCCCGGAGGACGAGAACCGAGCGAAGCTGCCGGGCCTGGATATGCGCAAGATGTCTAAATCCTACGATAACTGCATCTACCTATCGGACAGCGAGGACGAAACCGCCGAGAAGCTCAAGTCGGCCTTCACCACGCCAACGAAGCTGCGCAAAACCGACCCAGGGATCCCGGCAGGTTGTGCGGTTTGCCAGTATCTACGCGTTTATTCGCCGAACTGGGAAGCCGCCTGGAACGAGGATCGCGCCGGCGAGCGCGGCTGCATGCAAAGCAAGAAGGAGGCTACCGAGGCCATCAACGAATACCTGCGACCGATGCGCGAACGCCGCAAGGAATTGGATGGCGACGCCATCGAGGACATCCTGCGCGACGGTGCCAAGCGAGCCCGCGAGTTCGCCGGTGCGACCCTTGCCGAGATGCGCGCCGCCATGGGGATGTACTGATGCCGCACCTAAACGGCATTAAAGCGGTCTATTTCGACCTGGACGACACCCTATGCGGCTACTGGAACGCCAGTAAAGCCGGCCTGCGCCGGGCCTTTGGGGAGCACGCTCCGGAAGGCGTGACGGTCGAGGAAATGGTGATTCACTGGGCCGAGGCGTACCGCGAGTTCGCCCCGCAAGTGAAAACCGAACGGTGGTACGAGCCGTATCTCACCAGCGGCGAACCCACACGAACGGAGCAAATGCACATGGCACTGCGGCGGGCCGGGCACGACGACCGAACCCGCGCGGAGGCCCTGTCTCGGGCATACATGCTCTACCGCGACGCCGAGCTGCAACTGTTTGAAGATGCGATCGACGTTCTCACCGCCCTTCGTGGGCGATTCGAACTTGGGTTAATCACGAACGGTCCGGCCGACATCCAGCGCATGGAGATTGCCACCCTTGGCATCGGTCAATTCTTCGACCACGTGTTCATCGAGGGCGAGATGCGGGAAGGAAAACCGAAGCCGGGCGTGTTCGCTCGCGCGAACGAGGCCGCCCGAAGCCGTCCGGAAGAAACGGTGATGGTTGGGAACAGTTTCGGTCATGACATCGCCCCGGCGATTGCCGCCGGTTGGTATGGCTTCTGGATTCGCCGCGACAGCGACGTCCCGCCTAGCGCGCATCCGAATGCGAAGCCGGAGGATAGGCCGGCCGACTCGGTTCCGCCGACCGCCACGATTCACGCTCTCTCGGAGCTACTTCCCTGGCTTATCGACTGAAGGCTTTTCGGGCACCGGCGTTTCTGGTTTTGGCTTTTCGGCTTTCGGACGAGGGCGAAGCACCAGGCCAACGTTCGCGGTTCCGCGGAGGCGGCCGTCGTTGCCAGTCCAGCGTGCCTCACCGATGTTCAGCGAAGGCTTGATGCGGATCCGCTCGGCCGGCGTCTTCACCGCCATGCGATAGAGCCCGGCAAGGGTCTCGTCCGTGCCCGGAATGACGTAGATCAGGTCGTCTCCCGTCGCCGAAAATGTGGCGCCGCGTTCGTCGTCTTCCGGCGTTCGGGTCAGGCGAACCTCGTTCTGGCCGTCCGGAGAGATCGTGTAGAGGTCGAACTTCTCCTTCTCAGACTCACGGCCCGAAAACACGATCCGGCTGCCGTCTCGGTTGAACTGCGGGAATCGTTGCTCGGCGGTCTTTGCGCCGAGCGGCCTGATCTTGCCATTCAGCTTGACTCCGCTGATGGCCTGAACCGAGAGTTTGCCGTTCGTGAAAACGATCCGGTCCGACTTCGGCGAGACATGAAACGCAGTTGCCGTGGCAATCGCCAACGGAACGGCCCCTTTGGTGCGTAGCGGAAGCAGGAATAACTTTGCTTCGCCCTCTTTCGGCTGTCCAATAAATGCGGCAAACCGACCGTTCTCGGCAACTTGAAGCGAACGAATTTCCTTCAACTCGGCCTTCGGTGTGAGGTCCTCCGCGCCGGAAACCGCCAATCGTCGCGCGTAGAAGACGTGAGCTCCGGTTGCCGCTGAGGCGGCAAAGTACCAGGTCTTCGGGTCGCGAGGGTCCGGGCACAGCGCCGTGATCTCCTCGGGAATCACCGCGTAAGGCGCGTCGCCAACTCCGGTCGGGTCAATCGTGCGAAGGAGGTAGGTGCCATCGACGAACTCGTCGTACATCACCTGGTTTCGGGGCACGATGCCGGGCACCGCCGGGTCGCTCGTTCCGGGCCCGCTCCGGCTCCGGTCAAGCGCCGATGCGTCGGCGGTGGTCAGGCCATTTCCGTTGCCCACGCCTCCTCCGCCAGTTCCGCCGCAACCCAATAGGGCGAGCCCCAGCAGGCCCACGAACGCACTTCTCTTCACAACCACTGTTTTACCGACGTTTCGCCGCTTTATTCGTTCCCGCCGAGTCGATTGTTAAGATTTGATCTGGGTCACATTCGGCAAGCAATATGCTTGATTTCATCAAACTCAAAATTCAGATATCGCCGCCTGCGAAGCCACCGGGAGCAAGTTCGTTTTCCCGCGGGAAATGGATCAGCAGAATCCAGACAAATGGGAACGCGGAGACATCCTCATCGCAGAGTGCAACTGGTAGCCGATACTGGTCCTACAGGCAACCACGGCGGTCGATGACCTCCTTGGAATGCTGGAACACCAGTTCCGTCAGCTCGTTCCAAACGTGGTAAATGGCCCCGATCTCCTCGAGTCGGTAGAGCTGGCGGCCCAAAGACTCTTCGCACATCTGGATCTCCTCGAACCGTTCCACCCGGGCCGCGAAACAGTCGGCCCACCGGACCTCGTGCCGTTCGCTGATGTGGTAGCAGCCGATGTATTGGATGCCTGACAGCACCAGACCGCCTTCCTCCACTGCTTCGCGGCGCGCGGCCTCCAGAGAGTTTTCGTACGGCTCAACGCGCCCCGACGGAATGCACCATCCGCGGTCGGCGATGTTACAAAGCACGATTTGATCGCCGTGCCACGGGAACACAAGGGCGGCAAAAGCGCGGATTGGCGCCCGGTAGGGTGCCGCGAAGAACTGTAGCTTTTGCCGTCCGTACTGGCCGCACGGGAACCTCTTCATCCCCCGACGAGCACCTTCCCCACGACGAGATCTTTGCTGATCGGACCAAACGATCGACTGTCTTCACTCTGCGACCGATTGTCGCCGAGGAGAAAAACCATCTCTGGCGGAACCGTGAAGTTTGGATTCTCGATCCCGTAGCTCTTTGGCCAGTAAACGTTTTCGATCTCGTCCCCGCCAAGGCCCACAACCCGCTTGATGAAAAAGCCGCCGCGCTTCGTGAACTCTTTCACCACGACGATGTCGTTTTTTCGGATCGGCCCGACGAGCCAATAGGCATCGCTCACGACAAGGCGGCGGCCCGGTTCGAAGGTCGGCACCATCGACTCGCCACGAATTACGACGGTTTTCACGTGAAAGTAGGCAAAGATCACCATCCCCAGCGCGAGGAAAAGGAACACCGTAAAGGCGGGGCTAGGTCTTCGCTTACTTCGTTTCATCGGCTTCATTCGGTTGTTCGTTCGAGGGCGGGGACAAGTTCCGATATACTGAACTTCCGCCCGTCTGGCGCGACAACCATGGGTGTTCTTACCAACAGCTTAACCCAACATCTCGGCGAGGCTTTCCTTTTTTTGACGCTTCTCCTGGTGATCGTTGCGGGAACCGCGATTAGCACGGCCCGACGACTCCAAACGTTGCAGAAGAAATGGGATCGCCTTCTGAAGGGTTCAAGCACCGAAAATCTTGAAGAACTGCTCCTGCAGCATTTAGAGGAGCGCGCCGGCTTAACGGCCCAAAGCCGACGGCATGGTGAACGCATTTCGCAACTTGAAGCCCTCGCAAAAACCGCAAAACGGCACGTCGGCCTCATCCGCTACGACGCCTTTGAAGACGTCAGCGGGAAGCAATCGTTCGCGCTTGCTGTCTTCGATAGTGAGGGAAATGGCGCGGTCCTCACCTCCGTTGTCGGTAGGATGGACTGTAGGGTTTACGCCAAGCCCTTGGTAAACATGCAATCCGAGCGGATGCTATCACAGGAGGAGCGACGCGCGATTGCTGAGGCGAGAGAAGATGGCCCAAGGTCCATCGTCTCCGAGTAAGTTTTGTACCGGTCACGGTGGGAGAAATATTGAGCGAGAGAACTTCCGACGACCAAATGTTTATTGAGCGTGCCCAGCGGGGAGACCGCAGCGCCCTCAACGAATTGGTGCGAAAACACGAACAGAGGGCCTACCAGTTTGCGTTTCGGCTTACGCGAAACCCCGAGGAAGCCGCCGACGTTGTCGCAGAAGCTTTTGTGCGCGTCTACAACGCTTTGCCAAACTTTAAGGGAAACGCCCAGTTCACCACATGGCTCTACCGAATCCTCACAAACTGCTTCCTTGACATTCGCAAAAAAGAGTCAAAGCGAGGCACGGTTTCTCTCGATAGTTCTGTAACCGTCGGCGAGGGCGAGGTCGAACGTCAGATCGAAGACCCCACCGCCAACCCGCACGAAGACCTACTTCGTGACGAGCGCGGACGGCGCGTGCAGCGCGCGCTAGAAAAGCTGCCGGCCTACCAAAAGGCAATGATCCTGATGTATCACGCCGAGCAGCTTAGCTACGAGGACATCGCCGAGTCGTTGGACCTACCCATCGGCACCGTGAAGAGCCGCCTAAACCGCGCGCGGCTAAGTCTAAGGGAACATCTGACGAAGGATGAGGAACTTTTTCGTCTGTAATCCGTCGTACGTAAGAGATCGGACGGCCACTGCGGTAGTTCGACTATTTGCCATATGAACGCATCACGCGCACGCGAATATTTTTCTGCTTTTCACGAGGGGAGTCTCGACGCGGGTCTGCGTCAACAGTTCCAGAAAGCATTGGCCAGCGATCCCAAACTTCAAGAGGAGTTCGCCGATTTTGCCATCGCCTATGAGGCCCTAAGTCTGCAGTCTGAAGAGTTGATCGAAGTCCCCATCAATCTGTCCGACCAGATCGCGACCCGGCTGGAAGCCGCCCGGAACGCAAAGCCGCGCGTCGGCTTCGTCTGGCAAGGCTGGTTCCGAAACGTCGCCCTGGGTGGCGTCGCGGCGGCGGCCATCCTCGGAGCCGGATTCGGCATCATGTCCAAAGGCGGCAACAGCTTCACCAGCAACATCTTTGGCACTGGCGGAGGGGCGACCACCGTTCCAAAGAACGAGCTCATTTTTGAGGTCTTGAACAAGTCGCTGGTTGTCACCTACACGCCGACCGACAACCGATCGATTGTCGTCGATGGCAAGGCGATTACGCCCGGCAACGGCCCGCTTCGCATTCCTTTCGCAAACCGGAACCAAGCCCCGGCCGCGTTCACGTTGAACATCGACGGCAGCAAGACGGTGGAGACCGTCGTGATTCCGGGCAAGGAAGTTACGCAGGAGATCCAGGGCTCGGGCACGATCCTCGCTTTTGCCAAGGCGCTCGCTTCGCGCTACCAAACTCCGGTCCGAGTTTCGGCCGGCGAGACAAGCTCGGCCGTCGCTTGGACGATGACCGACAACAACCCTTACGAAGCGGCGACCGCTGCTCTTCGTGACACGCCGTACAACGCCGACAAGCGCGAAGACGGCCTGATCTGTATCACGTCACGCTGACACTTCAAACATATTCCGGGCCGTCTCCCAAAGTCGAATCCGACGGAGATGGTCCGGCATTTTTGTTTTTAGCCGGTCAAAAATCGCGAGCGAAACGACTTCACTCGTCGTGACTTTTCCTTCGAGTTCCGCCACGTCCACATCTAGGTTCCGGTGATCGTAACGGTCCAAAATCTCCGTAGCGACCGTCGCGTCGAGGGCATCAAGCGAGACCATCATGCCGGTCTCTGGGTCAGGTTCCCCGCTTACCGTTACTTCCAAAACATAGTTATGTCCGTGGCCCTGGGGATGGTGGCACTTCCCGTAGCGCCGCACGTTTTCTTCGTCTGAGAGTTGCGCCGAATTCAGCCGATGGGCGGCAGCGAACTCGTAGATGCGGGTGAGCGAAACGGATCGGGTGGACATATCAAGTTCTCCGTAGAATAGCGGCGTTTCTTCTAGGCGCAAGGCAGTGAGCTTAACGGCGGCATCGGTTTGCCCGCCGACATCCCGCGAGACCGAGAGCATCGATCCCCCTAGCCGGTCGGCGATGTAGCCAAGCAGGTTCTCCACCGACGGTGCACGGTTGGCAAAGTAGGGAATCTCGTCGTTGATGCTGCGCTGGTCAAACTCGGCCAACACACGCGAACGGAGGGCGTCATCAACTCGCTTGATGTTCACCACCATGCCGTCCTCCGGGCCGACCGGGCCCTCAACGGTCACATCCAGCACGTAGTTATGGCCGTGGTTGAACGGCGACGCCCAGCGGCCGAACTTCGCGCGATTTTCTTCGGGCGACAACGCGGGTAACCAATATCGGTGGCCGCTCGAGAACGTCACGCGGCGAGTCATTTGAACAATCGAACTCACTCGCCCCTCCGAAAGGCCTGGCCCAACGCCGCCGGTGCGCCGCCGGCGAACCGCTTGCCCTTGCCGACAACGACCAAAACAAGGAGGGTGAGGACATACGGCATCGCCATGATCAGCGGATATGGCACCTGTACACCGGACGCCTGGAAGCGAAATTGAAGGGAATCGGCCGCACCGATAAACAGCGCGGCAAGCAAAACGCCCCACGGCCGCCAGCGGCCAAACGTGACCATCGCGATGGCGACAAAGCCACGTCCGGCGGTGCAGTTGTCGGCGAACGAGCCGGTAATGCCGACCGTGAGGTACGCCCCGGCGAGCCCGCCCAGCATTCCCCCAATCAACATCGCGCCCATTCTCAACCTAAGGACAGAGTAGCCCGCCGCCTCGGTGGCCTTTGGGTACTCACCCGCCGACCGCAGCGCCAAGCCCCAACTGGACTTCGCCAAAAGGAACCCGATGACCGGCACGCCGACCAGCAACAATACCAAAACCAGGTCGAGCCCGCCCCAGAAGGTCGGCAACTTCCCTACGCTGAGCAACTTTCCGCTCTGGCCAAACTGCGAGCGAAACAGCGTCCCGGTGAGGCCAATCGCGAGAAGATTCAGAGCCGTCCCGACGACGACCTGGTCCGCCGCCCGCCAGATCGTGAACCAGCCAAAAACGATCGCCATCGCCGCGCCGATGAGCAAAGCCGCCCCCAGGCCAAGCCCGACCGAGCCGGTGAGAGCGACCACCCACATGGCAAAGAAGGCTCCGGTAAGCATCGTGCCCTCTAGGCTGATGTGGATCAGGCCGGCCCGCTGGACCACCGTCTCGCCCAGCGCCGCGATGGCAACCGGGGCAGCGTAGCGCAGCAACTCGATCGGATCCATGCTAGTCGGCCCCCGCAGCGGCGGTCTTGCGCCGGAGACGAAGCGTCGACAACCTAACGAATCCGAGCACCGCCACCGCTTGAATGACAAAGATCATCGTAGGTCCGGCCGTCGTGTAGCGAGCGAGGTTGTCCGAGCCAGCAAAAAGCGCCCCGAAGTAAAGGGCCGCCGGAACCACGCCCGCCGGATTTAGCCCGGCAAGCAGCGCAATCGGGATGCCAAGAAAGCCCCAATCCTGCGGAAAGTTGAAGCCCAGCTGCCCCGCCGGACCTAGATATTCGATGCCACCCGCGAGACCGCACAGCCCGCCCGAAACCGCCATCGAAAGCAGTTGCACCCTTCCGGCTGGGATAAAGTTTGCCCGGGCGACGTTACGGTTGTCGCCCACGAGCCGGATTCGGTAGCCCGCCCGGGTGTAGAAAAGGAACAGCCAGACGACCACGACCATCGCCAGAGCGATGAAGGTTCCGATGTGAAGGTCCATCTGCCGGTCAAACTTCGCGAGGGCCAAGGCCTTAGGCACGAGGTCGCTTTCCGGCACCTGCCGCTTGGCTTCCTGCAGCGGGCCCGTCACCGCATACCGCAGGAGTTGCACCGCGACGAAGTTCAGCAAGATCGTGCTGATGACGACTTCCACGCCGCGCGCCACGTAGAGCCATCCGGCCAGCAGCCCGTACCCGGCACCACCAACTACCGCCGCCACCAAGATCAGTGGACCGAACAACGGATGCGGATTGGGAAGCACCCCCTTGACAACCGTCGCGGCGAACATCGCGCCGATAATGTATTGGCCCTCCCCGCCAATGTTATACATTCCGCCCTTCCAAGCGACGACCATTCCCAACCCCGTCAGCACCAAAGGAGTGGCCTTCACCAAGGTCCGGGCGATGGCGAACTTATCCCCGAACGCTCCTTCGCCGATGAGCGCAAGGCTTGGAAAAACCGGCAGACCGAAAACCGCCAATGTGAGCACCAAGACCAACACCAGCCCGACCGCCATTCCCGCAACATTCCACAACTTCATCGGCTGGCTCCCACAAGGGCGGCCGCCCCGCCTTCCTCGCGCAACTCACCCCGGCTGAGGAACAAAACCCGGTCGGCGAGGGCGTACAGCTCGTCCAGGTCGGTGGTAAACAGCGCAATCGCGGCCCCGCCGTTCCGCGCCTCGATCATCTTTTCGTGCACGTACTCGGTGGCCTTGATGTCCAAGCCGCGCGTCGGATTTAGGACGATCAACAGGTCGGGTTGCGACTCCAAAGCCCGGCTGACGACCACCTTCTGCTGATTGCCACCGCTGAGCGACGAAACCATTTCTTCTGGCGAAGAAGCTTTGATTCCGAAGCGCTCAACCAACCCCCGAGCCCAGGCGTGCACCCGCTTGGCAATCAGCAGCGGACCCCGGCGTAGCGAAAGGTTGCGGTGGCCGGTAACCAAAAGGTTGTCCTCGATGCTCAAGCCCATCGCGAGGCCGTCCGTTTGGCGATCTTGCGGGATGTAGGCGATGCGAAGGTGGTCCGGCGAAACTGGCACCCCGGCAAAGGTGATGTCGCCCGTTCGGGCGCGAATCGAAAGCAGCGCCTCGGCCAATTCCACCTGGCCGTTTCCATCCACGCCGCCAAAGCCCACGATCTCGCCGCGTCGAATCTCGAACGAGACGTTGCGCACGGAGTCCTCTCCGCGGTCGCCTTTAACGGAAAGCCCTTTCGCGACGATGCCGGGCTGACCACCGCCAGGCGATCTGGCCACATGCCCGACCGGCAGCTCGCCGACCATCCACGTTGCCAGCTGAGTCTGGTTGGTCTCGGCCAACGGCGAAGAGGCGATCCATTTTCCTTTGCGCAAAACGGTCACCCGGTCGGCAACCGCCATCACTTCACTGAGTTTGTGGGCGATCAGCACAATGATCCGGCCCTCATCGCGCAGCTGCCGCAGCACCCGGAACAGGTCGTCCACTTCGTCCGGCGAAAGCACCGCCGTGGGTTCATCGAAGACCAAAACCCGGGCGTCGCCCCCCAGCGCTTTCAAAATCTCGATGCGCTGAAGCGCCCCGACCGAAAGGTCTCGAATTCGGGCCTCCGGGTCCACCGCCCAACCCAACCGCTCGGCGGCGGCGAGGCTTGGCTTCGCCCGGTCTGGCACGTGCGCCAGCGAATACAGGCTGGGCAACCGCGCTAGCGCAAGGTTCTCGGCCACCGTGAACGCTGACACCAGCGTGAAATGCTGGTGGATCATTTCGATGCCAATTTTCTTGCACTCGAACGCACGCCCGACCGGAATCGGCGCGCCGTTGTAGGTCACCGAACCCGAATCTGGCGTCACAAATCCGGTGAGGATCCCCATCAGGGTGGACTTCCCCGCCCCGTTTTCGCCGAGCACGGCATGGATTTCCCCAGGGAAGAAGGTTGCGTCAATCGCGTCGAGAGCGACCAGCGCTCCGTAGCGTTTGGTGACGTTCTCGACATGCAGTCCGGCTTCGGCAGTCATGTCTTTTGTTCGCAGTCAAGCGTCCGGCAGGAGGAATTCCTGCCGGACGGGGCACGGAGTTCAGAACTCGGCTTTCGGAACGACCAGTTTGCCGCTCTTGATATCGGCCTTCATCTGCTCCAACTCTTTCACGAGTTCCGGCAGAACCTTGGCGGTGAACGTCGGGTTGATCACGAAGTCGATCGCGTCCTGCTCCATTCCGAAGAGTGAGACCGCGCCCTCGTACTTCTTTTCTTGAACCTGCTTCGCCAGCGCAAGAAACGCCGGCTTCGCAATGATCGTTGCACTGGCGACTACGGCACCGCTCGGGTTCTCGTTCTGGTCCGAGTTCGAACCGAAGGCGTTTGCACCGCGCTCCTTGCAGGCGTCGAACACGCCCTGCGCGGCCGAGTTTGCCTGGTGAATGATGAAGTCTGCGCCCTGCGCGAGCACGCTCTCGGTCGCCTTCTTGGCGCCGGCGATGTCGCCCTCGTTGCCAAAGAAGACCGGCGGAATGATGACGATCTTCGGGTTGGCAGCCTTCGCACCTGCTTCGTAAGCCTTGATCGTCGAGGCAATGCTAGGCACGTCGATGACGGCAACCGAACCAATCTTCCCGGTCTTGCTCATCTTGGCGGCCATCACTCCGGCCAGATAGAAACCCTGCTCCAAGTAGAAGCGGAACGCGCCCGCATTCTTGGCCGTCTTTCCGCCCGATGAACTGACGAAAACTGTGTCTGGGAAGTCGGCCGCAATCTCTGCGCCCGGATCGTTGTACTCGTAGCCGTGGCCAAAAACGAGGTTGTAGCCCTTCTGGGCGTACGCTCGCATGGCCTCCTTGGCCTTCGGCCCGGCGGCTTCCTGGTTGTCGACCGTGGCGCTCATGTCGGACTTGATCGCTTGAAGGCCGTCGTAGGCCAGGGCGTTCCAGCCCGAGTCGTTCACCTTTCCGGGCGTGATCAAGGCGACTTTAAATTCTCGCGTCGTGGACGGCTTTTCGCCCTCGGGGGTTTTCGCCGTTTCGTTGCCGGCGCTGCATCCGATGGCCACCATGGCCAAGATCGGCAGGAGATGCCAGAGTTTCATCATCCGAATATACGTGAAGATTTTGGAAACCGTTAGTCCGCTGCCGGTCCGAACAACGGTTTCGCTTTCATTTCTGCCCATCGGCGCGGAAATTTGCCCGGGGTGGCCTCAGTTTTCATGTAAACCGGGAAAATCCGCTCCACTTCCGTGCCCGGCAACAACCGCCGAACCACTTCTTTAAGTTCCAGCCCTAACTGCGCAATCGTAGGATGCTCAAGCAGCGGCAAGTCCGAGAGTCCCCGCATCGGAATGACTCGGCCGCCGATCTTGGCCTGATTCGCACTGAGCTCCAATTGAATCGCTAAAGGGGCCAACGCCCGACCGGTGACGACGTTGTACTTCTCGCGCCCAGGCAGCTCCTCCGCGCGGGCTTGCAGAATCTTTAAGTTCGGCAAGGGCTGGCTGCGCAGAAAGTCGAGCATTTTTCCGTTCGAATCCACCGCCACAACGAACAGATCGGGCCGTGCCCAGGCCAGCGGCCACGCCGGAAAGCCCGGACCGGTTCCAATATCCATGATCTTTGCGCCATGTGGAATCAAGTCCTGGAACAGCAGCGAATCTAACACATGCCGAACCCAGAACTCATCTCGCCAGACCCGCGTCAGGTTTTTCGATTCGTTCCAGGCATAGAGCCCGGCCTCGAAGTCTGCCATAAGCGCGGACTGCGCTTCGGAGACTCCAAGACCAATTACAGATAGGTCGTAGGCGGTCAACCGATTAGGTTAGCATCCACGACCTTCACCGACGACGTGAACTCCTTCCCATCGACCGTCAGCGTGATTCGGTAATCGCCCGGAACCAGCGTGCCTTCGACGCGACCGTTCCATCGCACCACGTTCAGACCGGCCTTGTTCGTCACGCCCGTCAGCGTCTGCGTTCGCTTGCCGCTCGCGTCCGAGATCACGATCTTGGGCGTGTCTTTCGCGGCGGCTGAAAGGTGGAACATAACGCGGGTGCCGGGCTGCGAGTTCGGCACCGAGTAGGAGTCGCCGTCCCATTGGCTGCCGCCGATTCGCCCCAGGATGAGGACGTCCTGCGGCGTCAGCAACGCCACCGGATCCTTTCGTGCGGAGTCGGTGAGCTGCTCCAAGCCGCTGACGTCTAGCGTCCAGAGCGAACGACCGTGGGTCGCGATCACGAGATCGAGCTCGCGCGGATGCACGACCAAGTCGTGCACGGCGACGGTCGGAAAACCACCGCTTCGGAACCGGGTCCAGTTCTTGCCGCGATCCAGAGACACTCGCAGCGACATCTCGCTGCCTAGGAACAGCAGGTCGTCGTTCTTCTCGCCTTCCCGAATCACGTAGACCGAGTCGTAATCGGCAAGCCCGGCCGCCAGGCTCGTCCAAGTTTTGCCGAAGTCCTCGGTTACGTAAACATAGGGCTTGAAGTCGTTAGAACGGTGACCATCGAAGGTGGCATAGGCGCGCCCCTCGGCCCATTTACTGGCAATCACGCGGGAGCACCAAGTGTTCTTCGGCAAGGCCGGAAGGTTGTCCGTAACGTTCGTCCACGTTGCGCCATCGTTCTGGGAGACCTGAACCTGGCCGTCATCTGTACCAACCCAGAGCAATCCGGGCTTGAGCGGGCTTTCGCTGGCGGTCGTGATGGTGCAGTGTCGCTCGGCACCGGTGTCCTCCGGAGTCACACTCTTCTGCCCGGCTTTGTTCTTCTCCGGGTTGTTCGTGGTGAGGTCGGGCGAAACTGGCTGCCAAGCATCGCCTCGGTTCACAGTTTTGAACAGTCGATTCGCGCCTAGATACAGCGTCCGCGGGTTGTGCGGGCTGATGAAGAACGGCGTGCTCCAGTTGAAGCGCAGACCCTCGCCGCGCGGGCGGATGAATCGGGAAGCGCCGGTGGAAAGGTCGGTCCTCACGATCGCGCCGCCCTGGCTTTCGCTGTAAACCGTTCGCCAGTCCGTGGGGTCGACCGCGCAGTAGAAGCCGTCTCCGCCGCCGAGCGGCACGCTGTGGAAGTAGTTGATGCTGCCGTAGCTGGTTTGCGTGGGAACGCCCCAGCAGGAGTTGTCTTGAAGTCCGCCGTAAATCCAGTAGGGTCGGCGATTATCTACCGCCGCCGCGTAGAACTGCCCAAGCGGCATTCCGTTGTCATGAATCCAGGTTTTGCCCTTATCACGGGTGTGAAAAATGCCGCCATCTCCGCCGATGAGGATATGGTTCGAGTCCTTCGGATTGATCCAAAACGCGTGGTAATCGGGATGCACCGAGTTGTTTTGGACGGCGAACTTCTTGCCACCGTCTACCGACACTCGGAGACTGTCCGCCGGGAGATAGATCGTTTTCTCGTCGTTCGGGTCGATTTTGGGCAGGCTGAAGTAGAACGGACGCGGGTTCAGCGGGTTGATCATCTCGAAGCTGTCGCCGCCGTCGCTCGAAAGGAACGTTCCGCCGCCGTAGTTCTTCACCACGCCGCCGTCGCGGGGCCGATTCGGCTCCTTCTTCGGGTCGGGCCGATACTCGATCGTGGCGACGATCTTCTTAGGGTTTGAGCGCATGTAGTCGAAACCAATCCGGCCAAGCGGCCCTTCCGGCAGGCCCTTAGTAATCTTGCGCCACGCCCGGCCGCCATTCGTCGTTTTGTACAGCCCGGAACCCGGACCGCCGGAGATGAAGTCGAAGGGCATGCGAACCCGTTGCCACATCGAAGCCAGCAGCTCGTTGGGATTCGCCGGATTCAGCGCGAGATCGACGGCACCGGTCGCTTCGTCAACCTTCAGAATCTGCGTCCAGGTCTTTCCGCCGTCGGTAGTTTTGTACACTCCCCGCTCCGGATTCGAACCCCAGAGGCGGCCCAGCGCAGCCACGTAGACGACGTCGCTGTTTCGCGGATCGATCACGATCTTGCTGATGTGCCGGGTTTCGACCAAGCCCATGTTTTTCCAGGTCTTGCCGCCGTCGGTCGAACGATAGACGCCGTCACCCCAAGCGACCGAGTTGCGCGACGTGTTTTCGCCGGTGCCGACCCAAACCACGTTAGGGTCCGTCTGCGATACGGCCGTCGCGCCCAGTGAGATTGATCCTTCGCGCTCGAAAACGCACGTGAAAGAGCCGCCCGCATTCTCGGTTTTGAACAACCCGCCGCTGGCGCTTGCAACGTAATAGATACGCGGTTCTTTTTCGTAGACAGCTAGGTCGGTGATTCGGCCGCCCATCGTGGTCGGGCCGACGTTCCGGGCAACCAAGTTGTCCAAAATCGGTGCCCAGGCATCCGACTGGCCGAAAGCGGCGCTGGTGAAAGCGGCAAACAGGGCAACGCCCGCAAAATAGGTTCTGTAGGTGGACCGACTCATCGTGATTAACGCACGTTACCGTACGCACCGGCGGTTCGGTTCCCTTTCAGTTCTGATTAAAAGTTCGAACTTACAAAATTGGACCACGGGTACGCTCATCCCATGGATTTCTCCCTCAGCGCCGAGCACGAACTGATCCGCGAGATGGCGTACAAGTTTGGCCAGCAGGTCATCGTTCCGGATGTCACCAAGCGTGACCGCGAGGCGAAAAGCGACCGCGCCGTGCTGGAAAAGATGGCCGAGGCCGGCCTGCTCGCGGTCAGCATTCCCGAGGCGTACGGCGGAAGCGGCACAGATTACGTCTCCCTCGGCCTTGTTTGCGAAGAACTGGAACGAGCCGATACCAGCGCCCGCGTCGTGATGAGCGTCCACAGCGGCCTGCACGCGATGACCATTTTGCAGTGGGGCACCGAGGAACAGAAGCAGCGCTGGCTACCTAAACTGGCCTCCGGCGAACTCGTCGGCGCGTTTGGCCTAACCGAGCCCGACGCTGGTTCCGACGCCGCGAACATCCGGTCCACCGCCCGCAAAGACGGCGATTCTTACGTGCTAAGCGGCGAGAAGACTTGGATCTCTCTGGCAGATTATGCCGACCAATTCCTGGTAATCGCGCGCCTTGAGGACCCGGCCGTCGAGAGCGAAAAGCCGCGGCACGTCGCGCTCATCGTCAACCGGAACCTTGCCGGATTCACCAGCCGGCCGCTTCACGGCAAGCTCGGTGTTCGGTCTGGCAACACCGGGCAGATCTTCTTTGACAACGTTCGCGTCTCGGCCGAGGACCGGCTGGGCGAGGACGGCGACGGATTCAAGGTCGCCATGTCTGCCCTTGACCACGGACGATACACCGTTGCGGCGGGCGCGGTCGGAATCATCACCGCCTGCCTCGATGCCTGCAACACCTACGCCCGCGACCGCAAGGTCGGCGGCGAGGAGATCGGCAAGAAGCAGCTCGTCCAGCAGATGATTGCCAACATGGCCGCCGGGCGCGACATCGGCCGGTTGCTGTACTACCAAGTCGGCTGGATGAAGAACACCGGCGCGCGCCACACCCGCGAGGTCAGCATGGCCAAATGGGTCAACTGCAAGAACGCCTTTGACGCGGCGAACTCCGCCGTTGAGATTCACGGTGCCTACGGCTTCACGGACGAATTCCCGGTCGAGCGCTACTTCCGAAACTCACGCGGAGCGATGATTTACGAAGGCACGCACGAGATTCACACCCTCATCCAAGCCGAGTACGAACTTGGTTACCGGGTCGACCGACCGCTCGCCCGAACGCTGCCGACGTTTAACGGCTAAGTTCGTCGAAGGCCGCCTGCAAGTCGGCCGTCGAAATGATGAACCGCTCGTTGCCGCTGCCAACGCCGACGATGCCACGAATCTCCTCGCCCCCGTTCTCCAGAATGAGGCCGAGGAGATCTTCGAACTTGTAGCCGGGCTCGGCGTTCAGCAAAAACGCGATGTCGCCCAGGCTAACTTCCTCGTCCACCTCGCGCCCCGCGAACCCGCCGTCGATGAGGATGCGTACGCCGTCGCCAGTGGATTCAAGGTCCATCGTGTACTCGGTCGGCTTGCCGTATGCGTTCGAAATCGGGATCTGAAATTGCGCCATCGTCCTAGGCATTCTGGACGGGAACAGATCCTTCTCGCCAGCCGTCTGCGTCTCAGTTGTATGCGAAACCGGCGATTATTTGTTTCTTTAGGTGCCTTTGGTCTGATTGCGGCGGCGGTGGCCGTTTATCTTCTGAAAGAAGACCCGAGAAAGCGACGACCCGCCGGACTTCCCTACGAGATCATCGACTAACATGCTGCGGTTAATGTCTTTGAACCTCCGATACGGCACCGCGCCGGACGGGCCGTACTCGTGGGAGCACCGCCGGGCGGCGGTAATGTCCTTTCTGGAACGTACAACCCCGGACGTGCTGTGTACGCAGGAGGCTCTGCGGTTCCAGATCGACGAGATTTTGCTCGCCAACCCGCGTTTTGTCTCCGTGGGTCTCGGGCGGGACGACGGCCGTGCGGCTGGCGAGCACTGCGCCGTATTCGTGGACCGGTCGCTGACGGTCCTTGAAAAAGGCACGTTCTGGTTTTCTGACCGTCCTTTCATGCCGGGGTCAAATGACTGGGGGAACCGACTTCCCCGTATCTGCACCTGGGTCCGGCTCGCTGAGCCCGCGCTTACGATCTACAACCTCCACCTGGACCACGAGCACCAGGGCAGCCGCCTCAAAAGCATTCGCCTGATCCGCAGCCGCGCCGTGAACCCGTGCGTGGTGACGGGCGACTTCAACATGGAACCGGACAACCCGGCCCTTTCCCTGCTATCGGGCTTTCAAGACGTGATGGCGGGCTCCACCGAGCCCACCTTTCACGGGTGGGATTCGCTACAGTCCCGAATCGATTACATCTTTGCTTCGCCCGACGTCTCGTTTGCCGACGCCAAGATCCACCCCGAAGTGATCTCAGATCACTTCGCGATTTCGGCCTCGGTTACGCCAATGCCGTCAGAAGCTCGTTGATACGGGCTTCGGCGGCTTCGGCAAGCTCCGAGAGCGTCGCGGCGTCGAACGCAAACCGTCCGCCGACCGCCGCAAACAGCTCCGGCAGTCCAACCGTCGAACCCATCGCCAGCCCCGCTCGGTACGCCGTGACGGCGGCCGCGAGGTCCTTCTGCGAATTTCGCCAAACCTGGTACGCGCCGATTTGTGCAAGGCCGTACTCCACGTAGTAGAACGGAACCTGGAAGATGTGGAGCTTGCGGTGCCAGCCGGTTGCTTCGATTTCGTCTAGCCCCGAGTAGTCGATTCCGGGCATGAACTGCCGCCAGAGCTCGGTCCACTTGGCGTCGCATGCCGCCGGGTCCGATCCCTCCGTGTGCGTGTGGGCCCAATCCTGGAAGCCATCCACCACCGCCATGTACGGCCAGAACAGCAGCGTGCTCTCTAGGTGCTGAATCTGCGCGCGCGCGGAATCGGCCGGAGAATAGAACCGGTCCAGGTGCGGCTGGCAGAGCATTTCCATGCCCATCGACGCGACCTCGCAGAACTCGATCGGCGGCTGGGCTTCCAGCGCGACCGGAATCTCGAAGCACGCGTACGCGTGGAACGCATGGCCGGCCTCGTGCAGCAGGGTCTGCAAGTTGCTGTGCGTGCCCGAGGCATTCATGAAGATGAACGGTCGCCGCGCCAGCCGAAACTCGGTGCAGTACCCGCCGCCGGCCTTGTTTGGCCGACCAAAAAGGTCCAGCAAACCGTCTGCCTGCATCTGCTTGAACCAGCCCGCCAGCACCGGATCGAGGCTCTCGAACACCGCGTCCGAGTTCTGCAGCAGGTCGGCTTCAGCCTCGAACGGTCGGAGCGGCGTGGCACCGTAGGCACTTACGTCGGTATCCCACGGTCGCAATTGCTGAAGGCCAAGCCGCTCGGCGCGGCGCTCGTAGATTCGGTTCGCCACCGGCACGACCGTCTCCAAAATCGTTTGGCGGAACTGAGCGACGTCCGCCGGGTTATAGTCCAGGCGGCCCATCTTCGCGTACTGATAGTCCCGGAAGTTCGCGTGGCCGGCCTCGTGCGCCATTTCCTGCCGGATGGCATACATCTTCGTCCACAGCGCGTTGTAGCTTTCTCGGTCTTGCAGAATCCGGCCGTGCTTCAGTTCCCACGCGGTCTGGCGCTCGGTGCGGTCCGGCGATTGCAGGGCCGGGCTGAGCATCGAAAGTGGCAGCGACTCTCCCTTCCATTCCACCGACTGCGCCCCTTCCAGCTTGTCGAAGTCGTTGCTGAGCTCGACGATTTGGGTGTCGCGCGGGAGGTTCGCCTCGCGGAAAACGCTTGCCTGGACCTTGAGGGATTGCAGAGCGACTTCCAGCGTCGGGGTCGAGAGTCCGCTTGCCAGCAGCTTGTCCTTCAGGACCTGCTCGGCGGCGGCGCGCGGCTCGGAAATCGTCTTGGCGAAGTTGAGGAGGGCGGCTTCGGCGGCCTCGTCGGCGGTGTTCACGCTTACCGCGACGTAGAGCCGACTGTCAACTTCGTTCAGGACGTCGCTGAGGGCGGTCCAATCCAGCAGCCACTCGGGCAGGCTTTCCGGCGTGAGCTCCTGAGCGGCCAGGGCCTCGTAGTGGGGGCGGTAGTCCTCCCAGGTCCAGGCGAAGGCGTCTTTGGCAGAGGTCGGCAGCGCATCACGCAACATGCTTTGAATTTTGGCACCACCCGCCGCCGGAGCCGTGATTCCGAGATGGTTCCCCTTGAAAGGGGAACCGTGTCTTCCGAGATGGTTCCCCATGAAGCGCAGCGGAAGGGGGAAACGTGGGGGAGGGGGTTGCCGATGAACCCCGGATGGTCGCAACGAGAAGCGTCCGCTAGGTCATTTAGGTCCGTGGCACCGACATGCTGCCGTTTATGCTGATATCCTAGTACTTTGCGAGCTTCGGGTGAGACAGACGCTGAGACTGAGTAGGGCACAAGTAATACTAATTGCGATTGCAGTCGTCACCCTTATCGTGTGCCTTAAGATTTCTTCTACGATGGCTTGGCCCATGGCAGCAACCATCACGTGGGAGCCGATCTTGATGGCGGTTGCGTCCGCTGGCTTCGTCACCTCGGTTGCAGGCATCTGGAGCAGGGACGACTTTAAACCGTTGCTCCGCCGAGCGTTAACCGTCTGGTTAGCCATTGCCGTCGCGTTCGTGGCCGCACTCGCCTGGACGACCGCTTTTTCTGGATCTTTCGAGCAATGGAGTTCGCTTTGCTTACTTCTGTTTCTCTGCTGCTCTCCCCCAATCATGTCCGAGGACTTTCTGAAAAGGCTACTCAGAGTTAAGGAAGGAGACTAAAATCGAGCTATTGTGCGGGCTCTTTCTTGAAGACCAGAGCGACCCCGCTCCAACAACACCGAAAACTCCCAATGGACCAAGAACAAGGTAAAAACCTGCTTTTGATAACGCATGAATATTCGTGATCACATCAGGCGATGGAAGGAGACCTCGCGGCTACTCAAAAGGCTGAAGCCATTCCAATGGCGATTGCTCTCACTTTTCGCCCTGTCGTCTGGTCTCCTGCTGATGGCGATCAGCAAGCAGGAGCGATACTTCGGCACCTATTTTTTCCTGGTTCTGCTGATAATCCGACTGTGCATTGTCGTCTTCAAACTCTTCCGGCCGGGGTTCACTGAAGGTGAGTTGGCGGAACTCGAGGCCAGGACGGATGGGCTTATTTCTATGATTTCAATGGTAACAACCTAGACTAGGAGCAACAACGAGAGGCACGATCGTTCAAAATTTAGCCGCTGCTCAACGGAGCCCGCGGTAGCACGTGCCGACTTTCGCCAGGAGTGTCCGGATATGATTTGCGCAGGAAGACAATGGAAGACTTGAGAGGGGACCCGGTTACCCGTGCGATTTGGGTGCTGTGTGCGGTCATCATGTTCGCCGCCGGCGCGTCGCAATTCGTTACTGCCACGCTCTATGGCATCTTCTTGGTGTCTTTCTTGTTTCAGGCTCTACATTTCGTCGTTAGTCGAGATTACAAGGGTGCGATACTTCGGTACCGGATCATTGTCCTGGTTGTCTCCGCCTATACCGGTGCCTTGGCGTTCACCGGGATGAGAGAATGGTGGAGCACAACGATGGGCGCCGGTGCTGCACTTATCAGTTACTGGCTAAACGACTCCCGACTTCAGAAGGAGCGACCAGATGCGACGAACCAAAGTCTCCCTGAGTAAATTCGGCTTCTGCCGCGCAAGTCACGCCTGGAGGCATTGATGGAAAGTAACTTGATCTCACAACTTCGACAGCATCGTGTCTCGCTGATCGGTTTCGTTTTCCCGGTCGGCATCGCCGTCTTTGCCATCGTCGTCTTGGACCTCATCTCCGGAAGGTCGATAGCCTACGTGCTCTGGTCAACTCCATCCCTCGCGATTTGGCTCGCCAGGAGCCAAACCGTGGCATGGCGCCTATTTGTCGCGAGCATCGTCACAGGCATCTTCGGCGGCCTAGCCTTCTCGAATGGCCGGAGTCTCGTTGCCGCAGGCATCATCGTTTGCGTCGGAGTCGTCTATCTCTTATTCGGCCCGAAGTTGCAAGCTGCTAGCTAAGAAGACATCGTGATCAAGCGGATTCCGGACCCCGACGGCGACGTATCACACCAAAAGCTGATCTCGATGCTATCGGATGTCGCGATTGCGTTCTGGGTCGGACGCGTGCTCATCATTCTTGGCCTGCTCCAGGTACTGCCGAGGACGAGTCCGGGCGCGGTCCTAGTCTTAACACTCTCATATCTGCTTACGGTCAAACTCCTGCACCACACAGTGAGCTCTCGGCTTGCCCCAGGCGAACCGCCACCCCTCGTTTGGAAACGGGGTTGGATTTTCCTGGAGGACCCGCTTCTGGAAGCTCTTTGGAGGCGACGCCGCTAGCGGGCCCCACAACAACGGACTCTTCATTTCGACATTCATCGAACTGTATGCTATGATTCCTGCATGGAAACAAGCACGGATTTGATGCGCCTCAAGGCGCTGGCCGATCCAACGCGCCTTGGCATCGTCGAATTTCTTTCGACAAGCTGCTGCGGAAGCGCCACCTTGAATGACGAAGGCGGCGTGATCGGCCCGACCGCCGGCGAAGTTTGCTGCCACATCACCGGAGTTTCGAAAGTTAGCTCCACCATTTCGCACCATCTGCACGAGCTGGCCGACGCCGGGCTGATTACGATGGAGCGCCGAGGCAAGTCGATGGCGTGCCGCCTGGAGCCCGTGGCCCTCCGCGCAACCGCCGAATTTCTTTTGCGGCTGGCCGAGCCAAGCGAGAAGACGTGCTGCTAAAGCGGTCGCTCGCCGAGCTCATCGGTACCTTCTTCGTGGTTTTTGGCCCGGTCGCCCTTTCGGCGACCGGCAAGCTTCCAGGCGGAGACGGCAGCCTTTTGGGTTCCGCACTCATTTCGGGCCTTGCCGTCCTCGCGATGATTGCCGCTTTTGGGGGCATCTCGGCGGCGCACTTTAACCCCGCTGTGACCATTGCTTTCGCCGTCGCCCGCCGCTTCCCCGCCGGTTGGATCCTTCCCTACATCGCCGCCCAGGTCACCGGCGCGATCCTTGCCGCCGGAGCAGTTTTCATCATGTTCGGGCCCGGGTTTGGCGTTCACATTCCCGCCGAGCCGGCGCTTTTCGGCAGAAACTTCCTGGCCGAAGGACTGATCAGCTTCTTCTTGATGCTCGTCATCATGGCGGTGGCCACCGAAAAAGGCGTGGACGGCGCGCTGCCGGCCCTCGCCATTGGCTTCGTCGTGGTTGCAGGCGTTCTGCTGGCCGGCCCCGTCACCGGGGGATCCATGAATCCGGCCCGCTCGCTTGGCCCGGCTCTTTTTGCCGGAGGGGAGGCTCTCGCCAATATTGCCTTGTACCTTAGTGCCCCCATCGTGGGAGCCGTGCTGGCCGCGCTCACCTACGAAGCGATTCGATTCGACCGAACCGGGAAAAACGCCCCCGCATGAACCTATAATAAGGAATGCAAACCTCCGAGAGCAGCGTGGCTCCCGACGGTGGCGTTCGCTCTGGGCTAACGACAACCGAGTCGGCCTTCATCGAGCAGGCCCAACGAAACGGCGATTTGTATATTGATCAGCCGTACGACTTGTACAGTGAGGCCAACCACCGCGCCTGGCAGAGCCTTTTTGCCCGCATGCGCGGCCCTTGGGAGCGGTATGGCAACCCCAGTTTCCTGCGCGGGATCGATTCGCTCGCCCTGGACCCCAACCGGGTTCCCCGTCTAAGCGACGTAAATCAGTTCCTCTCCCCCCTCACCGGGTTCAGTGCGAAGGCGGTCAGCGGCTACGTGCCCGCCTATCTGTTTTTTGATTGCCTTCGAAACCGCGAATTCCCCACGACGATTACGATTCGCCGCGAAGACCGCCTGGACTACCTGCCCGAGCCAGACATTTTTCATGACATCGCCGGGCACGTGCCGATGCACACCGACCGCGCCTTCGCCGACACGCTGGTTCACTTTGGCGAGTGCGCGCGACGCGCGGCCGAGATTGGCCAAGGCATCGCCGACCCTGGTGAACGCCTGGCAACCCTAACGAGCATTCTCCGGGCGATGGCCAGATTCTTCTGGTTTACCATCGAGTTTGGATTGATGGAATCACCCAATGGCTTACGGGCTTACGGTAGCGGGCTCCTGTCTTCGTACGGCGAACTATCGCATAGCATCGACTCGCCTACCGTTCAGCGATCGCCGATGCAGCTCGAATGGGTAATCCATCAATCGTTTGAAATTGATCGCTACCAGCCGTTGCTGTTTTCCGTCGCTTCCTTCGATCACCTATTCGAGCTAGTGAATGAGTTAGAGCGATGGATGCTTGACGGCAAACTGAATAACGTTGCCCCGGGCGAGCCAGAGGTAAGCCCGCTCGACCTACAAAGTTTCCTCGACGCAAACGGATAAACCTATGGCGCTAATTGTTCGACGCGGTGACTTACCCAACACGCCCCACACGGAGTTCTATGCAATTCCGGGCGTCCTTGCTTTGGAGGAAATCCATGGCAGCTATGGTTTCGACGGCCCGTGGAGCCGCAAGATGCACGTTCGGCATTATCCAACCGAGCAGTCCTCTCGGCCGACCGTCGCTGACTTCCATTTCCGGCCGACTTTCGTAGATGCTGCTGCAGTTGCGCTGGAGCCGTACATGATTCACTCCGGGGATATTCCCTACGGCGGTGATGCGCTTCGTTCCCGGTTTGCGTTGTGCGGCGGGCACAGCACGCTAATGTCGGTCATTAAGGCTACGGAATCATTTCCCGCGGACGCCTTCTTCAGGAATGCCGCATCCCACGAGCTGTTCTTTGTTCAGGAAGGAAGCGGAGTGCTTAGCTCGGAGTTCGGCGAGCTCCCCTTCAAGCAACATGACTACATCGTTGTTCCCAAGGCGACGACTTACCGAATTGACCTCCACGAAGGTTCGGTTTGGCTATTGCTTATCGAGTCGAAATTCCCCTATGAGTGGCCGCCGCACTATATGAACCGAGGCGGACAAGCTCACATGACCGCTCCGGTGGTGGAAACCGAAATCGGGTTACCAGAACTGAGGCCATTTCGCGACGAAGTCGGCGAGTTTACGGTGTTCATTAAAGCGCCAGGTGGAACGGTTACCGATAGCAGGCAGTCTCATCACCCGTTTGACGTTAGCGGATGGGAGGGTGCCCTGTATCCGTTTACCTTCCCCATTCTGAACCATCATGGAATCGCGCGGGAGATCCACACCGCGCCGCCGATGCACAACACGTTTCAGTCGGGGCATATTCCCAACACCGGCTTCAGCGTCTGCTCCTTTGTTCCCCAGATGGAAGGTTGGCATCCGAAGGAAGTTTGCGCACCTTACGCGCACATGAATGTGGATAGTGATGAATTCATGTTCTTCTGTAACGGCAGCTACGGCGCACGCAAGGGCATCATCAAAGACGGCTCAATTAGCCTGCATCAGGGCGGCGTTCCTCACAGTCCGCACGGAAAAGCTGCGGAGCGGTCGCTCGTGAATCGGGGGAAAATCGCCGAGCGACTCGCCGTCATGCTAGACACCTACTTCGAACCGCTAACGATTACGGTTCCCGCATTAGAATTTTGTGATCCCGAGTACTCAACCAGCTGGAGCCGCGCGGCCCAAACCCAATAGGAAACACCATGAACCCAACCCAGAACATTCATCAAGGTCAGTGGATTGCGCCCCGGCCAATCACGCTTCCCGCAGGCGAGGATCCTCAGGCAATTGAAGGCTTTGACTACGCCGAGTTCTACGTTGAGAATGCCCGCCAAACGGCGATGTACTTCTGCTTTTCGTTCGGCTTTACCCCGGTGGCTTACCGAGGACCCGAGACGGGCTATACCGAGTCTGCCAGCTACGTTCTGAAGCAGAACAAAGTTACCTTGCTCATTACGGCCCCCCTTAAGACGACTAGTCCGATCTGCAATCAGGTAGCCCTGCACGGAATGACGGTGCACGACGTTGCGTTCCGCGTTCCAAACTGCGAGGCCTTCTATTACGCAGCAATGGAAAAGGGCGCCGAGTCGGCGATGGTGCCAACGGCCTGGCAAGATGAGCACGGTGTGATCAAGAAAGCCGCCATCAAAGCCTACGGCGATACGATCCACTCCCTTGTCGAGCGAACGAACTATAGCGGAGACTTCTGGCCGGGGTTCGTGCCGTACGGTGACCTGTTTGCCGTTCCCGAAAATACGAGCCTCGATGGCCTCATCGTCATCGACCACATGGTCGCAAACGTGCAGCTCGGAAAGATGGAGCATTGGGTGAAGTATTACGAGAACATTCTCGGCTTCAGCCAGTTCCTCTCGTTCTCAGACGACGACATCTCCACCGAATACTCCGCGCTTATGTCCAAGGTCATGACCGGCGGACATGGAAAAATTAAGCTGCCCATCAACGAGCCGGCGCACGGAAAGCGGAAGTCGCAGATTGAGGAGTACCTTGAGTTCCATAACGGCCCGGGCGTCCAACATCTCGCCCTAGCCACCAACGATATCATCGGAGTTGTGCGGGAACTCAAATCACGGGGCATCACGTTCCTCAACGTGCCAAAGTCGTACTATGACGATCTACCGGAGAGAGTCGGGCCGATTAAGCAGGATCTTCAGCAGCTAGCTGAGCTCGGCATTCTCGTAGATCGCGACGAGGATGGCTACCTACTCCAGCTCTTTACCAAGCCGCTACATGACCGACCGACGATCTTCTTCGAAATCATTCAGCGCCAGGGATCAAAGGGATTCGGCGTTGGAAACTTCAAAGCCCTGTTCGAAGCCATCGAGCGAGATCAGGAGCTTCGGGGCAACCTTTGAAGTTCGGAACGACCCAAGAGGGTCGCCTAGTCATCACTAGCCACGATTCCGGGAAGGCCGTCTTTTCGGAATCGTACGGTAGCTTGCTTGACGCTTTATCAGATTGGGATTCCGCACTAGCCGCGCTTCAAGCCGAATTCGAAGCGAGAAAGGGCAGCGAACTAACCCTACAGGATTTCGCGGCTCCGCTACCAAAGACTTGGGCGTTCTTAGACGGTAGTGCGTTCATCCAGCACATCGTGTTGGTGCGCAAGGCTCGGAAAGCCGCGCTTCCGGAGGACCTCACAACGATTCCTCTTATGTATCAGGGGATCAGCGATACCTTGGATGGTCCGACTGCGAACATCCCGGCATTCGGCCCAAACGACGGCCTGGATTTTGAAGGCGAGATCGGCATCATCACCGACGAAGTCCCGATGGGAACCACCGCCGAAGAGGCCGACAAGCACATCAAGCTAGTCGTTCTACTCAACGACGTAAGCCTTAGGAACCTCATCCCCCGCGAAGTCGGTACCGGTTTTGGATTCATCCAAAGCAAGCCAAGTTCGGCGTTTGCGCCTTGGGCCGTCACGCCCGATGAACTCGGCAGCGCATGGCGAGACACCCGCCTTCACCTCCCTCTTGTCACCCACCTGAACGGGGTGCAATTCGGAATCCCGGATGCCGGTGAAATGCATTTTTCCTTCGCCGAGCTCATCGCCCACGCCGCAAAAACGCGGCGACTTAGTGCCGGAACGATCATCGGCTCGGGCACCGTCGCAAACAAAAACGCAGAGGTCGGCTCAAGCTGCATCGCCGAGAGAAGAATGCTTGAGATCATCGAAACCGGCGAGGCAACAACCCCATTTTTGCAGCCCGGCGACCGGGTGCAGATGGAAGTCCACAAGGACGGTCACAGCTTGTTCGGCCAAATTGACCAAATGGTCTCCTAAGCGGCCGGCGGACGACCGCCCCAGGATCGGAGCTTCTCGTACATTTCGTTTGCGTTCACGGGTTTGGCCAAATAATCGTCCATGCCCGCCTGGAGGCAGCGTTCCCGGTCGCCCTTGACGGCGTGGGCCGTCATCGCGATCACGGGCGTGCGAGTCCCCGATTCTCGGCGGCGAATTGCCTCGGTGGCAGAAAGTCCGTCCAACACCGGCATCGAAACGTCCATAAGAATCACGTCAAAGCGCTCCTCCGCCACGGCGGCAACCGCTTCCATCCCGTTCACAACGTCTCGATGGGTGCAGCCCCACCTTTCCAGCCTTCTTTTGGCTACCGTGGCATTCACCATGTTGTCTTCTGCCAGCAAAACATGAAGTCCAAGCGGCGCAAAAGTCGCTGCTGCTTCCCGGGGTTCGGGATGAGTTTTGCCTCCAACCGCATCCAAAACAGCCCGGGACAGGGCCGCCAAACGAACCGGCTTACTGAGAAACGGTCGGGCCTCCGTGGTCTGTGCGGCCATCGACAACCGCTGGCCCACCGTTACCAGTTCGACGATCGGGCAGACGCGGCCACAGATCGGTTGCCAGCCCATGTGGTCGACCAGCAAAACGTCGGGGTCTTTCGCCTCAATCGTTCCGCCTAGCCCGGTTATGTAGTCGCAAACCACGCGCTGCAAAGTGGGCGTCTGAAGAGAAACCGAAACACGAATACCTTCGAGCGAACGTGAATGAGACGAAGAATTCGGCTGCTTCGGCAGCGTCAGCGAAATCCAGAAAGAACTACCCTCCCCAAGCCGACTCTCCATACGCACTTCGCCACCCATTAACGTTGCAAGTTGCCGCGTGATGGAGAGGCCCAGGCCAGTTCCGCCGTGCTTCCGCGTGATACTTCCATCCTCTTGGGTAAAGCTCTCAAAAATCGCTTCTTGCCGATCCGGGTGCACTCCACTTCCCGTGTCTTGCACCTGTAGCTCAAGGGAAACGGCGGATTCCGTTTCTTCCAAAACCCTTGCCGACAGGCAAACTTCGCCGTGGGCGGTGAACTTTACGGCGTTCCCCACAAGGTTTGTAAGCATCTGCCGAATGCGGTCGGCGTCGCCGATGAGTAGGGTCGGTACCGAAAGCGGCAGGTCACAGATCAGTTCGGCGCCGTCGCCATCGCGGCGCGCCCCGGCCAGTTCCAAAACGTCTTCCATCACTTGCCGAAGGTCAAAATCTTCCGGATGTAGGTCCAATCGCCCGGCCTCGACCTTGGAAAAGTCAAGAATATCGTCGATAATGCCCAACAGCGAATCGGCACTCTTCTGCACCGTCAGCGTATAGTTCAGCTGCTCGGCAGAGAGTGCCGTATCTAGCAGTAGCGAGGTCATTCCAACCACCCCGTTCATCGGAGTACGGATTTCGTGGCTCATGTTCGCCAAGAACTCGCTTTTCGCGCGCGTTGCGGCCAAGGCGGCATCTCGCGCGTGCGTCAGCTCCTCGGTTTGCGCCCGAAGGGCATCTTCGACCTCCCGTCTACGCTCAATCTCAATCTCCGCCGATCGATGCAACATGCTGTTCTTCACCGCAACGGCGGCTTGGCGCGCAAACGGCAGAATGGGAAGCAGCGCCGTCTCGGTCATCGGTCGCAGGGTTAGGGCGTTGTCCGCCATCAAGAAGCCCAACAACTCTCCGGCAGCCCGCAGCGCAATAACGGCATGCGGGATCATGATCTCCGGACCAAACGAATCTAAGTCTCGGTACGGAACCGTACGAATATGAGTGAGCTTATTCGAGTCTTGGAACTGCTCCAGCAGCCATTTCACGAATTCTGGTTTCTGAAGCAGTTCGTGTTCATCGAGCAGGCTTCCGTCGATATTGGTTCCCCATGTGCCGCGAACCTCAGCGCCGTCAAAAATCCAAACCCCGGCGCGATCCACAATTTTCGCGTCGAGGACGGCATCCCTCACCAGACGAAAAACATTGTCGGGGTCTTGGTAGGCCGCAAGCGCAACGGAGAGCTCCATCAGGTGATGTTGTTGCTGAACGATCTGCTCTTTTTCTACAAGCAGTCGCGAGTTCTTCACCGCAACGGCGGCCTGGCGCGCAAACGGCAGAACTGGAAAGAGCGACGCCTCGGTCAGCGGCCGCTCCGTAAGGGCGTTGTCCGCCATCAGAAATCCTACCAGCTCGCCGGCGGCACGAAGGGCAATCACGGCATGGGGAATCAGTATCTCCGGGCCCGACGAATATAAGTCTCGGTGCGGAATCATACGAATAGAAGTGAGCTTCTTCGAGTATTGGAACTGCTCCAGCAGCCATTTCACGAATTCCGGTTTCAGAACCAGGTCATGTTCATCGCGCAGGCTTCCGTCAATATTGGTTCCCCAAGTGCCGCGAACCTCAGCGCCATCAAAAATCCAAACCCCGGCGCGATCCACAATTTTCGCGTCGAGGAGGGCATCCCTCACCAGACGAAAGACATTGTCGGGGTCTTGGTAGGCCGCAAGCGCGACGGAGAGCTCCCTCAGGTGACGTTGTTGCTGAACGACCTGCTCTTTTTCTTCAAGCACACGCGAGTTCAATACAGCGACGGCCGCCTGCTCTGCCAGAGGCAGGATGGGAACAAGCGTTTCGTTCGTGATCTCGCGCATCGAGTTCAGGTTGTCCACCGTCAGAACGCCGATAAGCTCGCCGCGCGCATGCAACGGAATAATGGCGTGCGGCACATTCTCGCGCACGTCACCGTTTGGCAACACAACAACCGGAGTCGTATCCAAGACGAAAGGAATCTTGCCCTCCATCGCTTCCGGTAAGTTGGTTCGATATTCGCCAAGCGGAAAGGAAAGGTGATGTTCCGCCCGGGGCTTGCCATGCGGGTCAGTGCCCCAAGTTCCGCGGGCTATGTCACCATCCACAATCCAGACGGCGGCGCGATCTACGACGCAGAGGTCTAGGATGGCATCGCGCACCAGCCGGAACGCCCCAGCCGAAGTCGGGTTTGCCGTCATTTGAACTGCGATCTCGGCGATTCGCCGCTGCTGAAGTAGCATCCGATCCCGCTCATCTCGGAAGCGAGCCTGAATTACTGCCACCGCCGCCTGCTCGGCAAAAGGCAGGATCGATTCGAGCATGGGCCGCGTGATTTCGCGCATCGTAAACGGCATGTCGACTCCCACGAACCCGACGAACTGGTCTCCAGACTTCACGGCGACGCTCGCGTGCGGCACATCGAGCAGGATCTCGCCGTTGGGCATTGTCACAGAGCCCCAGTTATGCCAAGAGTAGACGTCGCTGCCGGACGCGAGGGCGTCGATTCGCACCTGCATCCATTCCGCCGGGAAGGTCACTTCCCGATCGTTCGCCAGGTTGCGATGGAGATCGGTGCCCCACGTCCCGCGAACAATATCACCCTCAATGAGCCAAATGCCCACCCGGTCGACGTCGCAAAGCTCCATGATCGCGTTGCGAATCGATAGCAGCACCTGGTCGATATCTTCGTTACTGCCGATTGCCACGGCAATCTCGGCTAGCCGCTTCTGGTTCAGAAGGAGTCGCTCATGCGACTCTAAGAGCCGAAACTTCCAAATCGCGATGGCGGCCTGCTCGGTGAACGGCAGCAACTCCATCAGATCCGCCTCGTTGAACCGCTTCGACGTAATGAGGTTATCCACGGCGATGAGGCCCACCAGTTCGCCTTCTGCCCGCAAATAGAGCAACGCGTGGTCGAGAACCTGAACCATTCCCTCCGGAAAGTTCTCCCGGTACTGGCCGGGCTCAATCGAGGAGAGGGAAAAGTCTTGCTGATATGGACCGAACAGTTTCCAACGCGACGGCTCTGCGGCAGAAGCTGGGATACGATCTCGGGGGATATCCTCCAATTCCCCTTTGCGGTTCGTTCCGATCGTCCCAACGAAGCAGTTTTCTGCCGGATCAAAGAGGAAAAGTCCGCAACGATCGAACCCGCTGCCGACAACGATGGCCTGCTGCACAAGCGTCAGCACAGACCGAAGGTCTCGGCCGCGATTGATGGCTGAAGTCAGCTCAAAAAGCCGGCGAAAACGGTCTTCGGACTCGTCGCGCGATTCCGCAAACCCTTGGGCCTCGGCCGCCACTTCGTCGCGTTCAGTTTCTTCGGGATTCATCGGTTAAAACTGCTGTAAAGGAGGGGACGCAGGATCAAGATATCCTCTGGGAAATTCACAAACCTATTCTGGCAGGTAACTTCATCCGGTGTCACGGTAAAGAGCGACACGCGTAAGTGGGGTTTCGAATCTATTCTAATGAGTACGCGGAATGTCTGTTCGCGGTTAGGGTCACATAAAAATGAAAACTAAGCTAGGCCTGGTTGCTGTTCTTGCCACTGTTTCGGCTATCTCATCGGCGAACCTCATCGTTAACGGTGGATTCGAGATTCCCGACGTAAACGGAAACTGGGGCCAATTCCCCAACGACACCGCCGGCGGTTGGTTCGCCGAGGTTGATTCGATGGAAGTTGGTGCCGGATCGGTTTACGGAGTCACCGGTTTCGAGGGCGACCAGGTTCTCGAGCTCGACTCGAGCGCCAACGCGAAGATTTCGCAGAACGTCAACACGTCCTCGACGCTCTACACGGTTTCGCTGCTCGCCGGTCTGCGAGCTCGCACGACGGCCGCAAACGCCAGCCTCGACATTCTTTGGAATAACGTTGTCATCGGTAGCATCGCTCCGACCAGCACGAACCTCTCGCTTTACACGTTCACCGTAGCCGGTACGGGCGGGCTCGATAAGCTCTCGCTCGTCGGAACCGGTACGTCCGACCGCCTCGGCGCCGTCGTCGACGCGGTTAAGGTGGAAGCCGTTCCAGAACCGGCAAGCATGGCCGTTCTCGGCCTCGGACTTGCGGCATTCCTTCGACGCCGCAAGAAGTAAGCCTCGCTGCTTTCTGAAAAGCCCATCGCCCTGCGATGGGCTTTTTTTATATGTCGCGCTAGCGCATCACGGGAGTCGGGTGGAGAACCGCCGCCATCTCCAGCAGCATCCGCTCGCAGGTTTCCTCGGCAGAAAAGGCGGGCAATCCTCCCTTCAGCCGGGCATCGGCATCCGCGAGAATGGCAAAACACCGCACCAACCGCTGACGCTTGAGGGATCGGGCCGCCTCCATGTAAGTGTTTTGGGTCCAGGCCTTTTCCCGCCCCAGGTTTGGCTTTTCGGGGAATTGACGGGTAACCGACTCCGGCGCGTTTGCCAGACCGACCCCAGCCTCAGAGCAAAGTTTGGCCTGCCAGAGCAGCCGCAACGCACGCCGAACCTGCGGCACGATGTTGTTTCGAACGCGATCGTCAGGATCCTTCGTACCGCTCAGCAACGTTTTCATTTGTGCCAAGGCAGATCGAATGTCGTTCTTCAACACGCCGTCGACCACCTTGAAGACATTGAATTCAATGGACGGCACCGCCACCGCCCGGATGTCCGCTTCCCGGATGTTTTCGGCGTCGCCGACGAACAAGGCAACTTTTTCCACTTCGTCAAGTGCCCGGCTCAGGCTCGACCCCGTCATCTCGACCAGGAGTCGAATTCCCGTGCTGGATATTTTCTTTCCGTACCGCGTCGTGACATCGCGAATCTCCTTCTCTACCGTGCCCACGGTGAGCGTGAGATCGGCGACGTGACCCCCGGCGGTCGTAACCAGCTTTTTCCAAGCCGTCAGGGCCGTGGCAAGCCGCCGCTGCTTATCCTCATCCGCAATCTCCTCGTCGGCGACGAGAATCAGTAGCGCATGCTCGGGAAGTCGATCCAGTTGCGCGTTCTTCGCCCGATCCGCGCCTAAGCGAAGGAGGTGACGCACGATGAGCACGCGCCGCTCGGCCAAGAAAGGTGTGGTAGCCGCCCGCGCTGCCCACTCGGTGGCCGAGACCTGGTCCGCATCCACCGTCTCCAGGTCGAAGTCGTCCGGCACCATCTCCAATTGAGTCAACAGCGCCGCGACGGCGCGCGCTCGTAGCGTTGCCTCGTCCCCCGAGATGAGGATGATCCGGTGCTTCACCGCCTTTTTGGCGTCGAAACTCACGCCTTCTTCCCGCGCTTGAAGGTCCGTCCGTAGGTTTTCAGTTCTGCTTTCAGGGTGACAATCTCTTCCGGCGAAAGGTCAACCGGCCCGTACAGCCCAGAGAATATCTTGCGGTGGGCCTGCCGCACCGCATCCCGCGACTCGCCAAACTGCGCCTCGGCCGCGCGGAAGAAGTCATCCGGGGTTTCGGCCAGCTTTCGGCGTCGGCCGGCGACTTTTTCCAGGAACTTGATCCAACGGTTCGCCAAGCGTTCGGTCTCCGTTTTGCGGATCGCGATGGGGCGATTTTGGTAGAGCCGCCGGGCAAAGAATGCTCCCAATCCAAGGGCGACGATGGCGATGCCGACGTTGATCGCGGTCGCCACCCCATCGTGCTGCCAAAGCGGCCGCCCGTCGTTCTCGGAACCGCGTTCGCCGCCTTCCACCGCCGTCGATCCTCCGGTGGCATCGAACACCACCCAGCCGACGTCCTTGAAGAGGATCTCGCACCAGGCGTGGTAGTCCTTCTCAAGGACAATCGTGCGGCCTTGTTCGTCCAAATTGTTCGTGTCTGGAAGGTATCCCTGCACATATCGCGCGGGCAGCCCAACCGACCGCGCCGTTTCCACCATCGCGGTTGCGAACAGGTCGCAATACCCTTCTTTCGATTCGAACAAGACGAACCGGACGGGATCGATGTTTGGCGGCACCGCGGCGGCCCGAAGGTTGTACTTGATCCGTTTGGAGATCATGTCGCGTAGGCGATCGGCCTTTTCGCGGTCGGTTTTTGCCCCTTCCACGGTGGCTTCAGCCAGCGCGATGACCTCGGGATCGGCGAACGGATCCTCGCGGAAGATGCCGGGCGCATCCAAATTCTGATCTGTAGCTTTCCTCAGGTCGTCCGGCTTCGCTACGAAGGCAAACCCGGCAAACACGTTTGCCGACTCACTCGCCGCGACCGGCAGCCCTTCTGGCCCGCGCCGAACCAGCGAAGGATTCTGCCAGCCTCCGACCACGCCCGGCACCGGCACCAGGCTTTCTTTGTCTAACCTTCGGGCCGTAAACTGGACCATATCTGGATCAGTAATGTAGATCGGGTCGTCGTAAACGCCGATTCCCGAGCGGTTCCAGCCCCGTGCGGACCGTACGTCGAAGACCTCGGTTTTCAAGTATGGCGCCGCCGAACTTGCTTCCATCGTCCAAAGTGGCCGTTTGCTTAGGCTGACGTTTGGCCCACGGCCGACCTGCACCGAGCTCTGGGTGGAATTGCTGGAAGACGAGCGCGATGGCGTGATCTGCGCCACCGGAACTTTCACTCCGGCCGCAACGGTTTGCACCGACTGCTGGATGATCGGCGCGCCCAACAAGCTCAGAAGAATGACTATGAGTGCGAACGCGAGCGCCCACTCCGGACCGGCTACCCACCGCCAAGGGCCGCTTCGCATGCGCTCGTAGAGTGCCTGGTCACGGCGAACTTCCTTACGGTGATCCGGGCGCGCGTCGGCACGGTTCACGTAACCGGATTCGGCCGCATACCGCAGCATTTCCCGGCCGTTGGCGCGGGCGAACAGCGTGCTCAGGCACAGGAGGAAGATGAAGAAGGCGAACGTCGCCTCGCGGTACGTGTCATACACGCCGACCAAGCCAAACAGCGCAATCGCGGGCACGGCTTGGAACAAAAGCGTCCCGTCGCGCCAAGTCACAAAGCTGCCGAGCGCCAGCATCCAACTGAGCCAGGCGGCGGCGATGAACGGTCGCGGGAAGGTATCTGGCGGAAACGCACCCGAAAGCAAATCCACCCGCGTCACGGCGGACACTGCGACGATCGCGTAGAGAACGCCGTCCAGCTTTAGGAACTTCGATTCCCTGAATAATCGCCGCATCAGGAAGCTGACCACCGAACCCGCCAGGATGAGCTGGACAAAGAAGTGCCCAACGGACGGTTGGCCGATAGCGCGCCCGGCCGAGTAGGCCGCCAGCGCACTGCCGACGCTCATCATCAGGAAGTCCAGCGTGTTGATGCGACTTCTGTCTCGTGGCTGCGGGACGGGACTACTCTTCATAGCGGGCCTCCAATGGCATCACAATCGGCGTCGAGCCGGCGGCGCGTAGCGAACCGATGAACTCTGGATCCGTTGCGGACTTCATGTTCTGTCCAAGTTTTCCTAGTTGATCTGCGGCATAAAGCAAAGGCACGACCGTGGTGCCATGCGATGCTGCCGCACCAATCGCACCCGGCAAACCAGCGTCGGCCACGGAGAGCAAAACGAAAACGATGCTTCCAACTGGCAGCCGACCGGTCACCGCATCCAGCACTTCCGAAACCGTTTCGGACTTATCGTCGTCGATCTCCGCCATCGCCTCGCTGACGGCCGCGATGCGCTCGGATGGCGTGTAGGCGTTGCCGCCTTCCGAAAGGTCGGGGAAGTCGACCCGGGCGCCTTGCCGCAGGAAGACTTCGCACAGGTAGAGCGCGTGCCCGCACATCAGGTCGAGGCTGCTCACCTCGCCCTTCCCTACGTCCGAGCCGGCGGTTTGTTGAAGGATGAACACGGCGGAAGCATGGGTACCGGCTTCAAACTCCTTCACCAAAAGCCGACCGGCGCGTGCGCTGGATCGCCAGTGAACGTGCCGCAGAGAGTCGCCCTGAGAATATTCCCGAATACCGCGTGGTTCAATGCCAGCACCGCGCGTTTGGCCGCTTTCGGCCTCGCTGATTCCCCAGCCCGCCGCCATCGGCATGTCGATGCTCACCGGAATCGGGCGCGGAACCACCGTCAGTTCCGTCGGTTCCGTGCGGTAATCCTTCCGCTTCACGACCAGACCGAGCGGGTCGCTAGCCATAACGGTAAGGCCGCTCCAGCGGAAACGGCCGCGCCGCTGGGCCCGGAATTGGTACATGGTCTCAATCGGAAAGTCGTAAGCGGGAGCGATGGGTAGGCTCGAGGACACGTACGAGAGCCGCATCTTCTCGGGCAGCTTGTCCCGAAACGTGATCAACGGACGACGAATCTTGTGTTCGCTCCAAACCTCGATCTCAACGGTGACGAGATCGCCAATCCGGGCGCTGCCCGGCGCCAAGCGGCGGAAGCGCAGCCCGCGTACCGCGAGCCACGCCTGCAGGTTGCACCCACCGATGAGGGCGAAGAGGGCCGTCGCCATGTAGAACAGCGACGGAGCCTGGATGAGAACCGAGACGACCGCCAAAAAGATGGACGCGATCGACATCGCAAAACCGGCAACCCTTCGCATGGTTTAACCGATTGGGACGGGGACGGTTTCCAGAATTCGCTCCACCACGAACTCGGGAGTGACGCCTTTACTCTTTAGCTCAGACCGGCCAATGACGCGGTGCGCCAGCACGGAAACCGCCATTTGCTTCACGTGGTTGCCACTCACGTGGGTCTCGCCTTCCAGCAGCGCCGCCGCCTGGCTTGCCCGCATCAGGTGCAACGATCCGCGCGGAGACGCGCCCATCAGAAGCTGGTTACTCTCTCGTGTCGCCCGGACAACGTCCACGATGTAGCCGCGCATCTTGTCGGAAACGAAGACTTCTCGAACGGCGATCTGCATCGCTCGCAAGTCGGCAAGGGATACCACGGTTCGAACGCGGTCAAGCGGCTTTGCGGTCTGCTGCTGGCTCAAGACGTCGATTTCGCCTGCACGGTCGGGATAGCCTAGGCTGAGCCGGGTGAAGAACCGGTCCATCTGCGCCTCCGGCAGCGGGTAGGTGCCTGTCATTTCCAAATTGTTTTGCGTCGCGACAACGAAAAACGGGTCGGGGAGCATGCGGGTTTCGCCATCCACCGTGACCTGCCCTTCTTCCATTGCTTCAAGCAGGGAGCTTTGAGTCTTGGGCGTCGCGCGGTTGATTTCGTCGGCGAGGATAACGTTGCCAAAAATCGGACCAGCCCGGAATTCAAATTCCGAAGTTCGCTGGTTAAAAACGGCGCTCCCGGTTACGTCCGCTGGCAACAGGTCGGGCGTGAACTGCACGCGACGGAACTCTCCGCCAATCGCCCGAGCGAGTGCCTTCGCCAGGGTCGTCTTTCCAACCCCTGGAATGTCTTCCAGGAGGATGTGCCCCTTGCAAATGAGCGAGATGACCGCGCGGCGTACCGTATCGCGTTTGCCGACGATGGCCGTTTCCACCTCGGCGATTAGGCTTTGGGCTCTCGCCGCTACTTCAGGTGCCGTCCAGGCTCTTGTTTCTCCCACCGCATCAGTTTCCACCGAAAATTCGAATTCTTCTCGAAGCGCCATAGTTTCCTATTATTGTGCGCGGGTCCGCAAAATTTCGTCCCGCCCATCAAAGGACGTCGGCACGAAGGGCGTCGTTCTCCAGGTCCAAGACAACCGGCCAAAAGTCGGACGGGCCATAATTCGGCGGTGCAACGCGTTGTGATCGGAGTTGATTTGGGCGGCACGAACGTGCGCGCCGGAGCATTTTTTGAAGACGGAACCCCGGCCGGGCCTGATTTTAGTAACCCCAGCCGCGCCCAGGAAGGAACGGAGGCGATTATGGACGCTACCGCCCACACCATTCACCAAGCGGTTCGGGCCGCATCTGGAACGCCGGAGGGCGTCGGCCTAGCGATTCCGGGCCACGTGGATAACGAGCGCGGCATGGTTCGATGGGCGCCAAACTTTGGGCAATCGGTGAACGGTGTCTTCGAAATGTGGACCGACGTTCCGATTCGCGAGCCGCTCTCGCGCCGCGTCAACCTCCCAATCGTGCTGGATAACGATGCCAACATGGCCGCGCTTGGCGAGTACAAATTTGGCTCGGGCAGAGGCACGGCAAGCTGCCTTGTCATGCTCACTGTCGGCACCGGCATCGGCGGCGGCATCGTCCTTTCGCCCAAGAGCATCATCGGCGACGCACGCGGTCCACTCGTTCTTGTAGGTGGAAATAAGGGCGGCGCGGAGCTGGGCCACATCATCATTGCTCACGGCGGGCTCGACTGCAATGCGGGCTCTTACGGCGCGCTCGAAGCCTATTGCCAGCGCGACAGCATCATCCGCCGCGCACAGCACCGCCTGCGACGCGGGCGAGCCAGCATCATCAGTGACCTCGTGGATGGCGATCTTGCGAAGATTACGCCGCGGATCATCTCGGTGGCGGCAGATCAGGGCGATCTCGTCGCGATTGAGGTCTACCGCGAAGTCGGCGAGATGCTCGGCGTTGGCATTGGAAACTTTATCAACGTTTTTGCGCCGGACATCTTTGCGATCGGCGGGCAAATCGCCAAAGCCGGCAAATGGCTGCTAGACCCCGCCATTGCGACCGCCGAAAACGTTGCCATCGGCTCGCTGTTCGCCGACTGCAAGATCGGCATCGCCGAGCAGATCGAAGACGCCGGAATGCTCGGCGGAGCCGCCCTTGCCTTCGAAGTTTTGCGATGGAGCAAGCCGGCCGATGCCTGAAAACGAAGAGCTGACATTTGAGCGCGAAACGGTCGAGATTTCCGGCGGCCGGGAGCTTTACAACTATCGGTTCTCACTGGACGGAGAACCGCTTCCTTGCCCGCCAATTGAATCGGCAACCGAGCCGGACAAAGCCGCCGGGTAATCTTGGCGAGAAACAGACGCATCGGCAACCGCCGACGTAGTCTCTGGGGGAACTGAAAAATGACCGAAGTGATCATGCCGAAGATGGGCGACGGAATGGAAGAGGGAACGCTTCTTGAGTGGCTGAAAAAGGACGGCGAAACCGTAAAATCGGGCGAGGTCATCGGTTCCATTCAGACCGACAAGGCGACCCTGGAACTTGAAGCCCCGGGAAGCGGAACGCTGACCGGCCTCTTGGTCGCAGCCGGAGAAACTGTGCCGGTCGGACGCCCAATCGCGGCCATCCTGAAGGCAGGGGAGACCCTTCCAGCCGGTTGGGGTGGCGCATCGGCCGCCCCCGCAGACGCTCCTGCCGAGGCACCGGTTGAGGCCGCTGCCGAGGTTGCGGCGCCGGCTGCCGAACCCGAAGTAGCCATGGTCGAGAGCCGCGTTAAGGCTTCCCCTCTCGCAAAGAAGATTGCTGCCGAGAAGGGTTTGGACCTTTCCACCGTTGCCGGAACCGGCCCCGGCGGACGCATCGTGGAGAAGGACGTTGTCGGCGTCGCCGCCCCGGTTGCAGCGATCGTTGCCGAGCCGGTTGTGGTCAAGGCCCCCGAGCCGGTACTCGCCCCGAGCGGCGAAGACCGCGTCATCAATCTGCCGCGACTCCGGCAGATCACCGCGAAGCGAACCACCGAGAGCAAGCAGCAGGTTCCGCACTTTTACGTCACCGTCGAGGTCGACGTGGAGAAGATTCTTCAGCTCCGCGCGATGTTCGAAGCCGAAGAAAGCGGCAAAGTCAGCGTCAACGATTTCGTCATCAAGGCCTGTGCGCTTGCCCTATGCGATATGCCGGAAGTCAACGCCGTATTCCAAGGCGACAAGGTCACGATTCATGGCGGTGTGCACGTTGGCATGGCGGTGGCAATTGCTGACGGCCTCACCGTTCCGGTCATCAAGAACGCCGATCAGCTCTCGCTTCGTGCCATCGGCACGAAGTCGAAGGACCTCGCCAAGAAGGCGCGGGAGAACAAGCTTTCGCTCGATGAGATTCAGGGTTCGACGTTCAGCATTTCGAACATGGGCATGCTTGACGTGGACAACTTCCTCGCGATCATCAACCAGCCGAACAGCGCGATCATTGCCATCGCTTCCGCCCGTAAGAAGGTGGTCGTCGGCGAAAACGACGAGCTGGAGATTCGCACCCGAATGAACATTTCGGGCAGCTTCGATCACCGCGCCCTTGATGGCGCCGTGGGGGCCAAGTTCATCAACGTCGTCAAGGCGTACCTCGAGAACCCGACCCGACTGCTAAGCTAACGCACCCGGGCAACCGTAATGCCGTCGGCGATCGGAATAAGGGCGAGGTCGACTCGCTCGTCCGCTCGCAGGCGGTCGTTTAGCTCGCGAAACATCAACGTATCGGCATCCTGCACGGCAGGATCGGCGACTTTTCCATCCCAAAGCACGTTGTCGATCAGGATCACGCCGCCCGGCCGGACCAGCCGCAGACATGCCTCGTAATAATGCGGGTAGTTCGGCTTGTCGGCATCGATGAACGCCAAGTCGAAGGGTCCCTCAATCTCCGCTAAGGACTCGAGTGCCGGGCCGAGCTTCAGCTCAATGCGATCCGCCAATCCAGCTTCTTGCCAGAACTTTTGGGCGATCGCCGTGAACTCTTCGGAGACATCGCAGCAAACCGCCGTCGCCGTCTCAGGCAACGCCAGCATCACGGCGAGCGACGAATAGCCGGTGAAGGTGCCTAGCTCCAGATAGCGTTGCGTGCCGATTAGGCTCGCAAATAACCCCATCAGCTGCCCTTGGTCCGGGCTAATTTGATATCCAGCCTGGGGAAACAACGCCGTTTCGGCCCGAAGCCGCGCCAGGATCTCCGGCTCGCGGTCCCAAGTCTTCCGGATGTAGCTCGCCAGGTGCGGCGAAAGGTGGAATTTCATCCGACCATTCTAACTCCGAAAGAACAGGGCCGAATCCTCGGAACATTGTCATACACTAAAGGGTCGGAGCAATTACCCTTATGTCTTGTCGATCTTCTTGGTCGTTTGCCGCCTTCGCGTTGGCTTGCTTGCCCGTCGGTGCTGCTGCATCGCCGGCACTCCTGGGTCCCGCCGGTCTCCAGGTTCCGAAGTTAGCCGAGAAAAAAGCGCTGAAGCCGATCTTCGCGGGCCGCTCCTTTGCGGGGACCATTCGAACCCTCATTGAACGGTCGAACCTTGCCCTTGCAAAGCCGACCAGCGCGGTCATTCCCGGCTTTGTCCTTGTGAAGTTTCGCCCTTCGCAGGCGGCACGATTGAGCGAGGCACGCCAGACTATGCGCGGTGTGGTTCCGGCTGCCCTGAAAGGTGCGACCTTCCGCAACCAGATCGCAAAGAGCGGTTGGACGGTGTGGAACCTTCCCACCGGCAAGGACCCCGTGCGGGTTTCCGAGCAGATTTTGGCTTCGAAGGACGCCCTCTATGCGCAGCCAATGCACCGCATCACACCGATGCTTGCCACGCCCAACGATGCCGACTTTGACGTTTGGGAAACGGGCCAGCCGATGGTTTTGGCGGGCGAAAACGTCACCTTCCGCCGCCTGTGGTACCTCGACGATGTGGGCGGACTCGCCGCGTGGGAAGATTGGCCAAACGAATTCATTGACGGCACCGACCGGCCAACGGACGTCCCCACCATCGCCGTCATCGACTCCGGCGCCGACATGGACCATCCGGACTTCATTAACCCGGGCGGAACCGGAACCGATGTTTCGGAAGGTGGCCAGTTCATCAAGGACGAGTCGAAGCTGTTTAGCTTCGGCGAAATCGTGCCGGGCGGCGTGACCGACGACGTGCTGGGCCACGGAACCCACGTTGCCGGGCTTGCCCTCGCAGCGGCGAACAACGGCGGAACGCCGGGCGGCGCGCAAGGAAACGGCGGCATCATCGGCCTCGGCTATCCCTGCAAGGGCGTCATCCTTCGGGTTTTTGATGACAACGGTAGCGGTTCGGACGCCGACGCCGCCGGCGCGCTCTTCTATGCGGCCGACAAAGGCTACGACATCCTCAACCTGAGTCTGGGAACCAAAGAATATTCGCAGATCTTTCAGGACGCCGTGACCTACGCCAGCGAGAAAGGATCGCTTGTCGTTGCGGCCGGAAATGAATCCGGTAGCGGTGGCGGCGATCTCGGCCCGATCTACCCGGCTGCCTGCAGCGGCGTCATCGCCGTAACCGCAAACGGCCCGAGCGGGCAACACGCGAGCGACTACTACGCCGGCACCGGCAGCTATCTTGACGTTGCGGGCCCCGGCGGAAACTTCGTGCAGGACCTCTCCGACTTGGAAGACATCAAGGTTTATGCGCCGTACATTTACAGCACGACCCCTCGTAACGACAACGTGATCCTGGCGAATCCGAACGTTATCGGTTACTACAAAGGGTATGGCTACCTTGTTGGCACGTCGATGGCCACGCCGATGGTGGCCGGGATGCTGGGCCTTTACTACGGCAAAAACAACCTTCGGGCTTCGGATGGCCGAGCCAACATTCGCGCTGCGCGGGCATTGGAGCGAAGTGCAATCAGCGTTTACGGCGCGCCGAAAGGCTCGTGGGAACCCACCCAGGGCTTTGGAACCGTGTTTGCGCCGGCGTTGCTTCAGGACTACGACACGCGAAACGCGACCGCCGGTGCCATCGAAGGAATTCTTTATCTCAATGGTGTTGCGCAATCTAACGTGAAGATCAATGCGAGGAAGGTCGGCAGCACGTTCACCTTCGTGACGACGACCAACGTTGTGGGCATGTACCGGTTCGACGCCCTGCCGCCCGGAACCTTTGAAGTTTGGTCGGCCCCGGGCGGATTCAAGAAAACGAAGTTCTGCACTGTGGTGAACGGCAGCAACCGCCCCGGGTTCAACTTCTGGTGCGGAACCTATACCGGCGACGAAACTGGCCCGACAATTCGTAACTTCGAGGTTGTGGATCAGGTCTATCCGTCTTCTGGCCCCACCGCCCTGAACCTGAAGATCAATGCTTTTGACAGCGAGACCAGCATCGATAAGGTGATGGTTCGGGTTGGAACGGCCCCCGGACTTGCCGACATCTCGGCTGAATCAGAGGCGATCGTGGAAGACGTCACCGTCGACTTCCCGGTTTCCGCCTTGCCAATTGGCAAACGGGCTTATCTCACGATGACGGTTACCAACGGCGCGGGAATGGTGCAAACGGCATCGACCTTCACGACTCCGATGGCCGCGGATTGGGATGCGACGTTCGTTTCTGGCACTCCGCCGACGAGCGTCGCCCGGAATGCTTCCTTCGCGGTCACGGTGAAGTTCAAGAACACGGGCCAGAGCCCGTGGCGACCCTCGGCTCGGAACCGCATGGCTCTCGTTGGCCATGACAGCACGTGGGGCATGGCGCATGTGAACCTGCCGCCGGGCGTTTCGGTTCTCCCGGGCGAAGAGCTAACGCTGACGCTTCGCTGTACGGCACCGGCGACCGCCGGAAACCACGCGTTTGTATGGCAGATGCGGCGCAACGGCGAGCGGTTCGGCGCGACGTCCACGGCGGGCCGAACGATTACGGTGAACTAATCTCTTTCGCCCGAAGTATTTGTATCCATTCGCCATACTTGGTCCCACCTCTCCCCATCAGCTCGGAGAAGTGAGGGCCAAACGTGGCAGTTGTACCACCGCTGTCAAATTTTATAACAGTTACGCGGTCTTTACAGACTAACGTTAATCTGGCGGTCAGGCTTGAAGTTGGCCCAGCGAGTTTCGGCAGCCTGAATCGATCGAGTTCGTTCAGTAGCTGCCGAATCAGCTCCGGGTCTGTGGTCGCATAAAAATAGTCGTCTTCGACACCAATTGCCTCACACCCACACGATTTGGCATGGCGAAAGGGTGCGGTTGACGTCGCAGACATCGCACCGGCAACGCCCATCAGAAGCACAATTAGACTAAGTGCGACGAGAAGAAGCCGCCACACCAATCTCGCGTTACGGTCCTGGGGGAAATTCTCCACGAAATGATGCTGCATACTCTGCAGGCGTAAGGTGCTTGCGCGAAGCGACGGCAAAAACCAGCCGTCGGCTACAAATCGCTGGCCACCGGATGCTCTTTCCGGTGGCTGCGAAATCCAACGAACCGGCGTCCGTTACCGGATCGCTTGTTCCGTCTCGGCGTCGAAGATATGGATCCGGTCGATGTTCACGCAGAACTCGGCGGTCTGGTTTTCCTTCACCTTCGTTTCATTGTCGATCGTCGCGACCAAGTTCGTCTTCCCGATGGCGATGTAGGCAACATATTCCGGTCCAAGCGGCTCCAGAACGTCGATCTTCACCATCACGGTGTTCTCCGGCGTCTTGGCAAAGTTCATCGTGAGGTTCGCGTCGAAGATGTCCTCCGGGCGAATTCCAAGCGTGACCTTTTTGCCGTTCGCAACCGGATTGCCCGCAGGCACCGGAAGTCGGAAATCGGCGGTAACGACGTGACCGTCCTGAATCACGGCATCGATGAAGTTCATCGGCGGCGAACCAATAAATCCGGCAACAAACTTGTTCGCCGGGTACTGATAAACCAGTTCCGGCTCGTCGCACTGCTGCAACACGCCGTCGCGCATGATGGCCATTCGCTGGCCCATCGTCATGGCTTCCACCTGGTCGTGCGTCACGTAGACCGTGGTGATCCCAAGCTGCCGGTGCAGACGAATGAGCTCGGCGCGGGTCTGAACGCGCAACTTCGCATCCAGGTTCGAAAGCGGCTCGTCCATCAAGAAGACTTTCGGCTTTCGGACGATCGCGCGCGCAAGGGCAACGCGCTGGCGCTGGCCGCCGGAGAGTTCCTTCGGCTTACGGTGCAGGTACTTCTCGATGTCGAGCATCCGCGCGACTTCTCGCACGCGCTTGTCGATATCTTCCTTCACGCGCTTGGCTTCGGCCATGTGGCTGATCTGCCAAACAAATCCCTTCAGCTCACGCAGGCGCAGACCGAACGCGATGTTGTCGTACACGTTCATGTGCGGATAAAGCGCGTAGTTTTGGAAAACCATCGCGATGTCGCGGTCCTTCGGCGGAACGTCGTTTACTCGGACTTCGCCGATCATGATGTCGCCGGCCGTTGCCTCTTCCAGCCCGGCAATCATGCGGAGCGCGGTGGTCTTACCGCAACCGGACGGTCCAACGAGAACCATGAACTCCTGATCACGGATGTCCAGGTTAAGGTTGTCTACCGCCTTAACGTCTTTCCCGTACACCTTTGTTACGCTTTTAAATGCTACTCCTGCCAACGATATCTCCTTCTTCGGATGCCCAAGTATAACGCGTCTTCCCCCGGTTCCGTTTGTTTCGCGCTACAGATTCTTCCGCGGATACTTGACTTTTTTGAGTAGATAGAAATATATTTTGAGTCATCAAAAGATGATGGAAAACGGGTTTGTCGCGGTGAATCGAATTAGCGTGCGAGAGGGCTACCACGCCCGGTTTGAAGAGCTGTTTGGCAGCCGGGCCAAGGCGATCGACCGGTTCCCGGGCTTCCAGCACATGCAGGTGCTCAAGCCGAACCGCGACGGCGAGCCGTACCTGATCGTTTAGCACTGGCAAGATGAAACGGCGTTCCGGGCTTGGGTTGGGTCAGCGGAGTTCATCGAGGGCCACCGACGCGGCTTCCAAGACCTCGCCGACGCAAAAGCCCGTGGCGAGGAACCGCCAATGACGAGCGACTTCGTCACTTACGACGTCATCGCCCGGTAATTCAATCGCCGCGCGGGAATGAATCGTTGCGACTACGGTTCCCGCCGGACGCAGAAAACTCATCCCCGCCTGTCCCTTTTTTAGAACTAGCGTCGCTGCAACGATGGTAGACTCACGGCCGTGTTTGATCGTAGCCTCTTACTAATATCTTGCATCGCCGTGTCGGCGACGGGTTTTGCAGATCCTTTGCCGCAACCCTCCCTTCAGAAAGAACCCGTCAAAGTTGAGGCAGGTTTAGCCCTTGCCATTCAAAAGACCCAGCGCGAGTTCGAAGGGACCAAATCTAGCTTCCGCGCCTTGCAGGGTGCACAATGGGGGCTCAAACTTGACGCTTCCACCGCCGCCCTGCGGCTCGAAAGCGGCAAGGCCACTTTCGGCGTAAAACTGACCACTTTCGGCCGGGGCCAAAAAGTTGTTCCAATCGGACTTGCCACGTCGGCGACTTCCAAGGATTCGGAAGGCTGGCCGCAGGTCAAGTTCATTCGAGACACCGTTTCCGAGAAGTTTGTCAACGAAGCTTCGGGTCTTCACCACTGGTTCCAGGTGAACCAACGCTTAGCCGGTTCGTCCAACCTAACCCTGAAGCTCCAGGTTTCGGGAGCGGAGGCTATGCGGAAGTCCGGCGAGAACGCCGTGGAGGTCTCCGTCAAAGGACTTCGCTTCCAATACTCCGGGCTAAAGGTCTGGGATGCCAAGGGCCGCGAACTTGAAGCCCGAATGGAAGCTCTACCCGAGAAGAGTCAAATTGCACTGGTCGTGAACGATTCCGAGGCTACCTACCCGGTAACAATTGACCCAACCTGGACGCAGGAAGCCAAACTCACGGCCAGCGACAAGGCGGCGTATGACTTATTCGGTACATCAGTATCCATAAGCGGTGACCGCGCGCTCGTGGGTGCGAGCAATAGCGATCCGGGCGGCACCTCCAACGCCGGAGCCGCCTACGTCTTCACCCGGGCCAGCAACGGCACCTGGACTGAGGAAGCCAAACTCGTTGCCAGCGACAAGAAGTCTGGCGACTATTTCGGTATATCCGTTTCCCTAAGCGGAGACCGCGCGCTCGTCGGTGCGTACACGAGCGATCCGGGCGGCACCTCCGAAGCCGGAGCCGCCTACGTCTTTACCCGGGCCAGCGATGGCACCTGGACTCAGGAAGCCAAACTCGTTGCCAGCGACAAGAAGTCTGTCGACTATTTCGGTATATCCGTTTCCCTAAGCGGAGACCGCGCGCTGGTTGGAGCGATCTTCAGCGATCCGGGCGGCACCTCCGAAGCCGGAGCCGCCTACGTCTTTACCCGGGCCAGCGATGGCACCTGGACTCAGGAAGCCAAACTCACGGCCAGCGACAAGAAGTCTTTCGACGGATTCG